>Ga0105047_10002670_pt1 | contig 31703 bp, 30 predicted proteins | sample MAT04_FD_78384 | JGI IMG/M metagenome (GOLD analysis project Ga0105047, IMG submission 78384) | Freshwater microbial communities from Lake Fryxell liftoff mats and glacier meltwater in Antarctica - MAT-04 (megahit assembly) | ecosystem: Environmental > Aquatic > Freshwater > Ice > Liftoff... | reverse complement strand
TTTGCTGTGACAGTTGAACGTGAGCGTGCGGTCGAAGAGTGATGGGTGAAGACTGGCAAAGCTGACGAACTTCAGGCCGTTATATGCAAGCTTCTCGTAGATCTCATCCGAAAAGATCAACACTTTCGGATGACCAACCATCACATCCGCAAGCGCCTTCATCTCCTCGGGCGTATACGCATGGCCGGCAGGGTTACTGGGGGAATTGAGGATCAGCACCTTTGTCCGGGGCGTGATGGCTGCCTGCAGCTGCGCGGGCGTGATCTTGAATCCGTTGGATTCCTCACCGCGTAGAATCCGGTTGACCCCACCGGCCAGCTTCACCTGCTCGGGGTAACTCACCCAGTAAGGCGACGGAATAATCACCTCGTCTCCCGGATCGAGGACGGCCATGAAGGCCATGTATAGACAGTGCTTACCCCCCGCTCCGGTCGTGATCTGCTCAGGCTTATATGGAAGCCCGTTTTCTCGATTGAACTTATCCGCGATGGCGGCTTTGAGCTCGGGGAAGCAGGGGGTGGGGGTGTACTTCGTCTGCCCTTTGTCGAGAGCGGCCTTGGCGGCGTCCTTGATGAACGCGGGGGTGTCGAAGTCGGGCTCGCCGGCACCGAATCCTACGACGTCGATGCCCGCTTTTTTCATGGCGTTGGCCTTGGCACTGACGGCCAGGGTGATGGATTCGGACACCAGTTTCATCCGTTCGGCGAGGGGGATCATGAATGCTCCAGCATATGGACAGGTGATGGTAGGTAACGGTTTCGCGGGAACGTCTGGGGGTTCAGAAGTTCTGCATGGATATTGTCGAACTACGTCCTGCTTAATGGATTGGGGACGCCCGTGTCAGGCGACGCTAACGGGTTAATGGTGATGCCCACCGGGGCCGTGCGCGTGGCCATGTTGCAACTCCTCAGCCGTCGCTTTACGTACCTCAACCACGGTCACGTCAAAATGAAGGGTTGCCCCTGCGAGCGGATGGTTGGCGTCGACACTCACGACCGTGTCATTGGCCGCCATCACGGTCACCGTCCGTGGACCTTCGGGGGTCTGGGCTTGGAACTTCATCCCGGCTTCGATGTTCTTAATATTGCCGAAGTTGGATCGTGGCACGTCTGTAACGAGCTTGGCATCGCGCAGGCCGTAGGCGTCGGCCGGCTGCACCGTGACTTTGCGGTTCACACCCGGTGCCAGACCGGTCAACGCTCGTTCCAAGCCTGGGATGATCCCGCCTTGTCCATGCAAGTAGACCAATGGCGCTCGGCCCTTGGAACTATCCAGCGTTTCACCGGTATCGCCCGTGAGCGTGTAGTGAATCGAAACGACCATTTTGTCGGCGACAATCATGTGAGACTCTCGGCTGAGGTTTCGTGGCGGGGGAAGAGTCTAGGGCCTGGCGAAAGAATTTCTAGCCGCGCTGTCGGAAAAGGCGCGTGACGAATCGCCACCCGAGCACGGCTGAACCTGTCATCCTGTCAGACTTTTCATCGGAGGCCCGCACCCCCAGGATCAGTTGCCGCTTAATTTTGCATTTGGCACTATCGTTGCAGACGCGCAGCTGTCGTCCATGGAAGGAGTCTGTATGCAAGTTCCTCTACATTCCATCCAAGCCCTGCCCGCACCTTTGGCAGCTGAGACACCCCGCCCGCCCGTCGATGCTGGCTCCCCGGATTCATCTGAACGTTATGTGACCGTGTTGCTGATGATGGGTGGCATCATGACGGCTGCATTGGCCGTGCTTCGACTTTCGCTTTGACGTCCCACACATCGACGTGTCAGTTATAAGCCTTCCGCGCCCGCCACCATGAGGTCGGCCGACGGGCTACGGTGATAAAAGACCTCGCTGGCGCGGTTGAGGTATTCGGTCAGGGCGTCGTCGCCTATCAGGATCGATCCGGTCGGCTGATAGTCGACCGCCGGCGCGAGTGGGGCCGACGCATCTTCGACGCGTATCGTGGATCGAAAAATCCACACGCGATCGACGAGGTTCGCTTTCATGAAGCTTTGACCGATGGTGGGGCCGGCCTCGACCAATAAGTGCATCACGCCCCGCCCGCCCAGGTCTCGCAAGACATCGGGCAGCGATAGTCCGTCGGCCGTGTTGGCGGGAACGGGTACGATGGTCGCACCGTTGGCCGCCAGCGCGGTAGCAAGCGCGTAATGCTGATCGAATGAAGATTGCTTGCAGTAAATGACAACCGGCCCGTGAGCGACGGTCTGCGCGAGCTGGCTTGTCACGGGAATCCGAAGGTCGCTGTCGCAAACGACCCGAATCAGCGGGCGTGTGGCCGTGACGTTGCGGGCGGTGAGCAGCGGGTCGTCTGCCAGCACAGTCCCAATGCCGACAAGAATCGCATCGCAACGGGCGCGAAGCGCGTGCAAGACGCGATGCGATGCATCGTTGCTGATATGAAGGCGCTTCCCACCCGGGCCGGCAACGTACCCGTCTGCGGTCTGCGCCCATTTCATTGTGACATACGGACGGGCGTAGTTCGTACGCGCGATGAAAGGTGCGATCAGTTGCCGGGCTTCGCCTTCGGCAACAGGGGCATCGACTTCAATCCCGGCCTGTCGAAGCTGGTCAAATCCTTTGCCATCGACGGCAGGATTTGGATCCCTACACCCTGCGACGACGCGGGCAATGCCCGCTTCAATCAATGCAGGTACGCACGGGGGTTGCTTTTTGTCGAGATGGCAGCAAGGTTCGAGCGTCACATACGCGGTCGCACCGCGCGGGTCGTCGGTGCAGTTGGCCAGAGCGTCGCGCTCAGCGTGAAGCTGTCCGAACTTTCTATGAAATCCGCTGCCAATGATCCGCCCGCCCTTGACCAGCAAGCATCCCACCATGGGATTGGGCTCGACCGACCCGCGCCCGCGCATTGCCAACGCGATAGCCTGCCGGACGTACGCTTCATCCTGATGGGCAAGGAATGGAGTCATCCAAACCTCCGCGGGGTCAGACGGTGGAAGGAGAGGCTGGCGGTTTTTTGCCTGCGACCGCCTGCCAGAGATTGTGAGCCACAATCAGCGCCACGCCGACGCACAACAAGGTATCCGCGACATTGAAAATCCACGGGAATATCCCCCACCGCGGAACCGCATGGATCATATCGCGAACATAGCCGTAGGTGATACGGTCATAGAGATTTCCCAGCACACCAGCCAGCAGCATCCCTAAAACGATTTGGTACGACCGCTGACCTGCGCTGCGGGCAAACATGTGCCCGAGGAGGTAGATCGCGCCAACCGAAACCAACACAAACAGGATACGCTGACCCTGCCCCAGGCCAAAGACCGCACCTTGATTGACGGTGACTTCAAAGTGCAGCCAACCTGGAATGAACTCGTTGACGAATGATTCAGGGCGGTAACGTCCGTCGGGTGTCGGATGAAGGTCGATGAGCAATCGATCGAAGGCCCATCGCTTGGTTGCCTGGTCGAGGATTAGCCCGGTAACAAACGGCAGAAGAAATGCCGTCCACGCAGCAGGCGAGCGAAAGGGTGACAATTCAACGGGAACAAGGTTGGACGAGCGATGGGTGGCGGCATCTGTCGACATAAACATTGCCTGTCGCAGGCGAGTCGAACGCACATCGAGCGGATGCGAAATCGTTGCCCGAGCCCGCGCCGTTATGCTTCAACCGTGCCGAACGCCTGCGTTACCGGTGCCGGTTGCGCTCCAGCGAGCGGGCGTGCTCGATCGAATGCTTGGCCCAGGGTTGGGCTTCCAGTCGAGCCTTGGAAATCGGCTTCCCCGTGCCTTCGCAAAGCCCGTACGACCCGTCCTGTAGCTTCCCCAGTGCGCCGTTCAGTTCGCGCAGCAGGACACGATCCTTCTCCACCAGCCCAAGGGTAAACTCCTGCTCATAATTGTCCGTGCCCATGTCGGCCATGTGGATAGGCAAATTGGACAGGTTTGACCCGGATGACGACCGCAGTGCTTCGCGCTCCATGGAACTCATATCGCCCACGAGTTCGCGACGCTTGGTCAGAAGTATCTCGCGGAAGAACTCCAATTCCTTCTGACTGAGACCGGCCTGATTCTTGCGGGGTTTCGAATCGCTCGTGAGAGGAGCGGGGATCAGCCCCGTGGCAGGTGTAAATTCCGGAACGGGCTTTCGCGCGGACTTGGGCGCCTTCACCGACACGTTGGGCTTAACTTGCTTCTTAATCGTGATACGAATGGCCGGCGTGATAATCGGCGGAGGGACATTTTTTTTCGACGAAGATTTACGAACCTTCGGAGCGGGCGGCGTGACTTCGATCTTGCGCTCGGGCTTTGGCTCAATCTTACGGGTGTCGGACTTGGCTTTACCCTTTGGTGCGACTTTGCTCGCCTTAGACTTCTTCGAAACTTTCGATTTAGCCACGTAATACCCTCGTCATCTGCGATGGAGAGGCCCCTTCAATCCTTCTCAAAACCCCCGGCGCCAAGCGCAGGATGCGGGTCGAGAGGGGCAAGAACAATATAAATAGTCCATTCGATTGTCAAGTGCTCAGCGCAAAACCCACAGGCCGTAAAGTGGTGGAGTCAGGGCAGATTTTTATATACCGCACAGTTCAGAATCGCAGGTTCATCCCCTATTGTTAGGGGGAATGGCCAAGAGCTTCTACATCATTGATGGACACGCACAGATTTACCGTTCGTACTTCGCCCCTTTTCGCGATCTTACCAGCCCGACCGGCGAGCCGACCAAGGGGACTTTTGTCTTCACGCAGATGCTGCTGAGCCTCGTCTCACAACGCAAGCCGGACTACCTCGCTATGGTCATCGACAGCGGGGATGCGAAGGTTTTTCGCAAGGACATCTACCCCGCGTACAAGGCCAATCGCACTCCGCCTCCAGATGATTTTCACCCACAGGAAGCGCGCATTCTGAAGATGGTGGAATCGGCCGGGATCCCGATATTTGCCAAGCCCGGCTTTGAAGCCGACGACCTGATCGCGACGATGGCGCATCAGTTGTGCGGGCAGAATTTTGAGATCTTTCTAGTCTCCAAGGATAAGGACCTCCGGCAGATTCTTAATTCTTGCACGCACATGTACGACGTGCAAAGCGACACGGTGATTGATGAGGCAAAACTGCTGGCCGATCTTGGATATACACCCGCGCAGGCGGTAGAGATTCAGACGCTCATGGGGGACAAGATCGACAACGTCCCCGGCGTCCCCGGTGTGGGAGAAAAGACAGCACTCGAATTGATCCGCCAGTTCGGCACCGCTGCCGCCGTCGTGCAGCGCGCCGATGAGATTGGCAAACCCAAGCTCCGCGAATCGGTCAAGGCGTTCGCGTCCCAGCTACCCATGACGCGCGAACTGGTCACCCTTCGCCGTGACGTGGAGATGCTTTTTAATCCTGAGGCATGTCGGTTTCGCGGATTCAATATCGACGGTCTGGGTCCCCACCTGACTGAACTCGGCTTCCATGCGCTGCTGAAACGCATTGAAACCGACGCGGGTCTTTCAGCAGGTCCCGTCGCCGTACCGACTGCGAAAAAGGCCGCACCGATGATTGGCGGATTATTTGACGAACCAACCGACGCGCCGGTGGACGACGGCATGGCGACGGGGGCGGGGCTGGACTACCAGTTGATTGATACACAGGCGAAGTTTGACTCGTTTCTGCCACAGTTGCGTCAGCAGAAGCGTTTTGCATTCGATACCGAGACGGATGCCTTGGGTGCGATGCAGTCAAGGCTGGTCGGGATGAGTTTTTCCTGGAAGCACGGGCAGGGCTTTTATGTCCCCGTGCGCGGGCCGGCAGGGTGCAGCCTGATGGATTGCGACCACGTGCTCACTGCCTTGCGCGCGATCATGGGTGACCCGTCGATTCGCAAGGTCGGTCACAACCTCAAGTACGACCTGATGGTGATGCAGCAGGCGGGCGTGGAGGTGCGCGGGATTGAACTGGACAGCATGGTGGCTGCCTTTTTGCTCGACCCGACGCGCCTGCAATATGGGATTGATCGTCTCGCACTCGAAATCCTTCGCTTCCGAAAAGTCCCGACGGCTGACCTCATCGGCAAGGGCAAGACACTCACGTCGATGCAGCATATTGATCTCGATCGCATCGCGCGCTACGCCTCGGAGGATGCGGACATCGCGTTGCGTCTTGCGGACCATTTCACGGAAAAGCTCGCCGATATCCCCGCATTACTGAAACTCGCGACCGATCTGGAAACGCCGCTCATTGACGTGCTTGCAGAGATGGAGACCAACGGGATTCGTGTCGATCCGAACATCCTGAAGCAACAGGGAGATGTCCTTGGTGCTCGCATCGAAGATTTGGAAAAGCAGATCCATCAGGAAGCCGGGATGGAGTTTAACCTCGGTTCTCCCAAGCAGCTTGCCGACGTTTTGTTCGATCGCCTGAACCTGCGCGTCGTGAAAAAAACCAAGACCGGCCGAAGCACCGATGTGGAGGTGTTGGAAAAACTAGCCTCCGAACATGCCGTCCCGAAGTTGATGCTCGAATATCGCACGCTGACGAAACTGAAGAACACGTATCTCGACAACCTTCCTGAGCACATCAACCCTGCCACCGGTCGCATTCATCCGCACTTCAGTCAGATCGGTGCCGAGACGGGTCGGCTGAGCTGCAACGATCCCAATTTGCAGAACATCCCCATTCGCACAGATGAAGGCCGGCGTATCCGGCTTGCCTTCGTGCCCGGCGACCGAGAGAGAAACGTTCTGTTGACTGCCGACTATTCACAGATTGAACTGCGCGTGCTGGCGCACTTCACGCAGGAGCCGGCGCTTTTGAAAGCGTTTGCTGCCGACGAGGACATTCACCGCGCGGTGGCGGCGGAGGTGTTTCATGTACCGCTCGATCAGGTGAGCAAGGAGCAACGCTCGCAGGCCAAGACGATCAATTTCGGTATCATCTACGGCGTGACAGCGTTCGGATTGGCAAGGCGAATTGAAGGCCTCGGCGTTGCAGAGGCGCAGAAGTTGATCGACTCGTACAATGCAAGATTTCCAGGTATCAAGAAGTTCCTTGATCAATGTGTCATGGAAGCGCGGAGTCAGGGATATGTCGAGACGATTTTGAAACGACGTCGACCCATTACAGATATCCAAAGCGGTGTGCTGGCCGTCCGCAACGCCTCGGAGCGCATGGCGATCAACAGTGTTGTACAAGGGTCGGCAGCAGATTTGATCAAGCTGGCGATGCTCAAAGTGCATCGCCGACTCAAACAAGACAAGCTGGCCAGTCGTATGTTGTTGCAGGTGCACGATGAGCTGGTGTTTGAAACCCCCGAATCTGTCGTCGCTTCGGAAGCTGAGATCATCCGTAGCGAGATGATGGCAGCAGGCGACGACCTGGGATTGACCGTCCCATCCAAGGTTGAAGTGGGATGGGGAAAAAACTGGGAAGAAGGAAAGTGACCGCCACTCGCTTTGTACTCGATCATGGAATTAGAAGAACCTCAAACTCCCTTTAAGCCCGTCCCGGACCGCCGGCCCGACATGCCCGAGCCGCCGCCGGTTCAGGTGGTGGCGATTGCGGATATCTCACTTCTAGCGACGACGGGAATGGAGCACGATCTCGACGCTTTTTATGTCGGCGTGTTTCGCTTTGAGCGTGGGTCCGATACTGATCGTGTAATATATTTGGCCGAGAACGTTGCCATCCGGTTCCGTTTTGTCGAGGGCCTTGTGCGTCGCGACGACTTTGTGCCTACGGGGTTGCTCGTCCCGTCGCTGCCGGCGTTGCGCCAGCGTCTGGTCGACCAAGAGATTCTGTTCGAGCGTCAACAGGGGATTCAGTCGGGGATGGAGTCGGTTGTACTTCAGGACCCCGCTGGCAACTGGTTGAGCGTGTCCGAGTTCAGGCGCGTCGGCTGACCGCGTGGGCGGGGGTTAAGGCGAAAACGTGTTCAACGGTAAACCGATCATCGGGCTTCTAGGCGGGATTGGCGCGGGGAAAAGCCATGTGGCTGCGCTGATGGGGCAGATGGGTTGTTTCGTCATTGAGTCCGATGCTGTTGCGCGCCAGGCGTATAGTGATGAAGAGGTGCGCAGTGCGCTGCGCAGGTGGTGGGGGACTGGCGTCTTCACACCAGAGGGCGAGGTTGACCGAGGAAAGGTGGCAGCGCGGGTGTTTTCCGATGCTGTCGCGCGTCAGCAGGTCGAAGGCCTTATTCATCCCTTGGTCAGGAAAATTCGGGAACGTCAGATGACAGACCGCTGCGACGATCCTACAGTACGGGCGTTCGTGTGGGATAGCCCGCTGCTTGTGGAGACGGGGATGTACGTTCAGTGCGACGCGTTGGTTTTTGTTGAAGCCCCGTTGGCCATCCGGATCGATCGGGTGCAAAAAACGAGGGGATGGGATGAGGCCGAATTGCTTCGCCGGGAAAAATCGCAAACACCCCTAGACAAAAAGCGTTCTTTATCCGATTATATTGTCGTCAGTACCGCTGACGCGGACGTTCTCCGCGGTCAAGTCCGAGAAGTGCTTTCCCGAATTCTCGCTTAGACGACTTCGATTCTCGCGATTCCGTGGCAGCTTGTTAGAGGCTACGTTGATCAGCAGAATCGAACCGTCAGCTATCGTAAGGGCAAAGCCTCCCCGCCAACCATGACCAAGCAGCGGTTAGGATGCATGTGTTCGATTTCGACAAGGTTCACCAGCGCTCCGACAATGTCGAGGCTTTCCTGATATTTTTCATGATGCAACACACCTTCCTGTTGAAGGCGCAGTCTGCTGGCACGTGAGCGTGAGGGTGTCTTCCTCGCAGCGGTTCTTCACTCATATTTCCCTTTTTGTGTTCGACTTACTTTCAGACTTTTATATTCGTAACCCTTTGGAGGCTTAGCCTAATGGCCAAGACCACACCCCGCACGCGTCGCAGTTCTGCCAGCACCGATACCGAGTCCACAGAGCTGGCCTCACCGGTTGCCACCGTCGAGCCGGTCGCTGAAGCCCCCACAGTGACCGAGGACAAAAGCCCGCGCACCGAGAAGCCCGCCGCTGCCGAATCCCGCCCCGCTGATCGCGCCCCCCAGCCGGAGCGTCGACCGGCCGAAGCGCGCCCGGCTGACGGTCGACCCAACGACACACGCACTGGTGGCGAACCGCGTCCTGTCGAAGCCCGCGGTGGGATTGACGGTCGCACCGACACCCGATCAGGCGACAATCGACCATCCGACGGTCGGTCGGAAGACGTGTCGTCCATCGATGCCGAAACCAACGCCAAGTACGAACAAGTCAAAGGCGGAAAGCTTTACATCAAGGACCTGCAGCAGATGGAAGTGCACAAGCTGCACGACATCGCCCGCGATGAGGGCATCCAGGATTACGTCGGGATGAAGAAGCAGGATCTGATCTTCCAGATCCTGCGCGCCCGCATTCGTCAGAACGGTTTGATGTACGGCGAAGGCGTTCTAGAGATTCTGCCCGACGGGTTCGGCTTTCTGCGTTCGCCTGAATACAACTATCTTCCCTGCCCGGACGACATCTACATCAGCCCGTCTCAAATTAGACGATTCGGGCTGCGTAACGGTCACGTGGTACAGGGTCAGATTCGCCCGCCCAAGGAATCGGAACGTTACTTTGCGCTCCTGCGCGTTGAAGCGATCAACGGGGAGGACCCCGAGCGCATCACCGATATCAGCAACTTTGAAGACCTCACCCCGCTGCATCCGAACAGGCGCATTGTCCTTGAGGCAGATCCGAAGGAATTGAACATGCGTATCGTCGACCTGACCACGCCCATCGGCATGGGTCAGCGAATGCTCATCGTCGCCCCGCCTCGCACAGGTAAGACGGTTCTCCTGCAGAAGATCGCCAACAGTATCAGTCGCAATCATCCCGAAGCCGTGCTCATTATTTTGCTGATCGATGAGCGTCCTGAAGAAGTCACCGACATGGAGCGGAACACCAAGGCCGAGGTCGTCAGCAGCACCTTCGACGAGCCCGCCAGCCGACACGTGCAGATCGCGGAGATGGTCATCGAAAAGGCCAAGCGGTATGTCGAGTTTGGCAAGGACGTGATCGTTCTTTTGGATTCAATCACGCGACTCGCCCGCGCGTACAACACCGAGATTCCGCACTCAGGAAAGATCCTGACCGGCGGTGTCGATGCCAACGCGCTGCAGAAGCCCAAGCGATTTTTCGGCGCTGCAAGAAACGTTGAAGAAGGCGGCAGTCTTACGATCCTCGGGACAGCCCTCGTCGATACGGGCAGCAAGATGGACGAAGTGATCTTTGAGGAGTTCAAGGGTACCGGCAATGCCGAACTGCACCTTGATCGCCGGCTGGTCGATCGGCGCATATACCCTGCCATCGATATCAACGCATCCGGCACGCGTCGTGACGAACTGCTTCTCGATCCGAAGGAAAAAGAGCTCACCGACCGCCTGCGTCGCGTGCTGAGCGACATGAACCCCGTCGAGGCTGTGGAACTTCTCAAGAGCCGTCTCGACAAGGTCCCCAGTAACGCTCAATTCTTGATGAGCATGAATCTGGATTGATCCTTTGGTAGGGTGCAGTCGGATGTTCCGCTGCGGCGGTGTTGCAAGCGTTCCCACTTATCAGGGCAAAAGTTTATGAGCGAACCCCAGGTCGTGATCGTTACGGGCGGCGGAAAGGGCATCGGCTTTGGCATTTGCCGGACCTTCGCGTGGAAAAAAGCGAAGGTGGTCATTGCCGATGTTAACGAGGCGCTCGCCCGGGAGTCGGCCGCGCAACTGGTCACGCGTGACGCCGCGACCGATGCCATCGGCGTTGCCTGCGATGTCACCGATCGCGCCTCCGTCAGCGCGATGGTCAAAACCGTTCTGGCAAAGTTCGGGCGTGTCGATGTGCTGGTCAACAATGCCGGCATCTGCCCATTCCAGCACATCATGGAGATGGATGATGCGACGTTCCGCAAGACGATCGACGTCGACCTGATTGCGCCGTTCATCTGCACACAGGAAGTCGCCCGACATATGATCGAGCGAGGCGGCGGAGGAAGCATCATCCACATTACGTCGCTGGCCGAGGAAGAAACCAGCCCGACTCAGGTAGATTATGCTGCAGCCAAAAGCGGTCTGCGCATGCTGATGGCGGGCTTCGCCACGGCACTAGGCCCGCACGGAATCAACAGCAATGCGGTGGCGCCGGGACATGTCAAAACAGATCTGACGCGCTTTTACTGGGACACAGAAGCCGCCCAAAAGCGCATCCCCCACATGATCCCCACGGGACGACTCGCTCAACCCGAAGACATCGGTCACGCCTGCGTGTACCTCGCCTCACCAGAGGCATCCTACGTTAACGGCATCACACTGCGCGTCGATGGAGGAAACTCTGTGTTGAATCGTTAGGGATATTCGGACAGGGAAATCCAAACATCCCGAATGCAGGCTGTAAGCCCGGATGGCCCAATTTATTGGACGCCGCATTTCGATACCGGTCGAAGTGAGATTTTTCTACGTGTTGGCAATCAGCATTTTCCAGTTCGATCGGGTCGGACTTGAGTCACTCCGCAAATCGCCGAACGATCAGGGTGTCATTCTGCCCGCCGAAGCCAAAGCTGTTGCTCATGGCTGCGGACACTTGTGCACTGCGTGCCTTGTTGGGGATGTAGTCCAGGTCGCACTCTGGATCATGGGTGTGGAGATTCATCGTCGGGGGAAGGACATTGTCCCGGATCGCCAGCACGCACGTAATTAATTCGACCGCGCCTGCAGCGGCGATGAGATGGCCCATCATGCTCTTGATGCTGCTCACCGGCACGCTGGCAGCGTACTCCTTGAAAGCTGTCTTGATCGCCTGCGTTTCGTTGCCGTCGTTTTCGCGCGTGCCCGTGCCGTGCGCGTTGATGTAATGGATGTCGGTTGGCTGGATGTTCGCATCGCGCATGGCCTCCTCCATGGCCACCACCGCGCCGAGGCCTTCGGGATCCTGATCGGTGATTCGAAACGCGTCTGCAGTCGATCCGTAACCCACCACCTCTGCGAGAATCTTCGCTCCACGTTTACGGGCGTGATCAAGCGTCTCTAGAATCACCACGCCCGCGCCTTCACCGAGGACAAAGCCGCCTCGATTGGCGTCGAACGGACGCGACGCGCGAGGCGGATCATCGTTGGCAGTGGACAATGCGGTGAGTCGGTTGAAGCCGGTCACGCCAAAGGGGTGGATCATCGAATGCGCGCCCCCGCCGATCATCACGTCGGCATCGCCTCGGCGCAAAATCTCAGTGGCCTCCCCGATCGCCTGCGTCGAGGCCGCGCACGCGGTCAGGCAGTTCAACGCAGGCCCTCGCGCGCCGGTGAGGATGGCGACATGCGACAGAGGCATGTTCGGCTCCTGCTCGACCTCGCGCGTCGCGTTCATCTTTTCAAACGCAACCTCTGCCCATCTTACGGTGTCGATCTGCCCCGTCTCGGCATTCCACGAAGCGAGTGCGGCATGGGTGAATGCCGCGAAATCAAGCTCGCCTTCCCCGCCCGCGAGGTAGATGCCCACACGATCGAGATCAAGCGCGGCAGCATCCAACTTTGCTGCTGATGATTCTGCCACGGTGCCCGCGGATTCGCGGGTGGCGTGCAGGCCCGGCAGGCCGGCCATGTTCCAGGCGCTCGCGCACGCTGCCAGCGCAAACTGCGTGTTGCGTCCCGCGCCCTTATGCGCTGAGTGGTCGAATATGTGCACATCAAGGTTGAAGTCTTTCACCTCGGCGCTGATGGATGTAGGGAACGTGGCGGCATCAAAAAGAGACGTGCGCGAAATCCCGCTCTCACCGGCGAGTAAACGCTTCCACACGCCTTCGATGGTGTGACCCATCGGCGTGACCCAACCAATTCCCGTGATGACAACTCTGTTCATAAAGCCTTTTCACTCTGACTTAAAGCCGCGTCACTCCGCCTGCATTTTACGAAAGACCAACGCTGCATTCTGACCGCCCAGACTGTATACGCTGCTCATCGAGACTGAGACCTCAGTCGCGCGCGATTCGCGAGAAACGTTCAGCTTCACGCCATCAATCGGATCAACCGTATTGAGGGCTGGCGGAGCCTGCTGGTGATGGATCGCCAAGACCGCTGCTGCAGCATCGACACCACTGCCGGCTGCGAGATTTCCGGTCTGGGCCTTGATGGGAGAAAACGCAACCGACGACAACGCCTCCCCGAAAGCGCTTCGCAAGCCGGCGAGCTCCGCGCGATCGTGCGAAGCGATGCCCAGCCCGTGCGGGATCAGAAGATCAACCTTATCCGCGGGAACATTGGCTTCGCGCAAGGCCTTGGTCAACGCCGCGGCGTAACTGCGACCGGTGGGGTCGGGCGTGGTGACGCTGTACGCATCCTGCGACGCGCCAAAGCCGACGACCTCCGCATAAATCTTCGCGCGACGCGCGCGGGCGTGATCCAGGTCTTCAAGAATGAAAAGCCCGCCTCCTTCGGCGACGGCGGTGCCGCGCGCTGACGCGTCGAATGGACGGACGGCCTCGGCGGGTTGGTCATTTGACTCCACCGCAACGCGATTGAGCAGGCATTGCCGGATCAGGCCCATCGGGTTGACCTTCGATTCGGCCCCGCCGCAAATCGCAAGTTCAGCATCTCCTCGCTGGATGGTGCGGAACGCCTCGCCGATCGCCAGGTGACTGGATGCATCCGCGCAGGTGATCGTATTGCTGGGGCCCTTTAGTCCATGCACGATGGTCACGTGGCAGGCCAGCATATTGGGCAGATACTTCAACAACCACAGGGGCGTGAGCTGCGTCATCCCCTCGCGTCCCCATGCGGTGAGGTCAAGGTCGTTTCCCGAACGGGCGCTGGTCATGGCAGCGGTGAGTTCATTCAGATCAGCGGAGATCAAGCCTGCGCCGATGTTGCATCCAAAGCGCTGACTGTTGATCGTGGGTGCGTCGGTATACGCGCGGGATTGCAACCCCGAATCCTTGAACGCATCATCAGCAGCCACCACCGCAAGTTCGATATCGCGGGCCATGACCTTGGTAGCCTTGCGGTAGCTCTTGGGGACGAAGTCGCCAATCTTATAAGGCGGTACCTCACCGGCAATGCGGGAGGGAAATCCACCCGGGTTGAACGACGCAAGCGTGCGCACTCCAACCACGCCTGCCGTCAGGTTTTGCCAGAACGTCTGATGACCGATCCCGATGGGAGAGATCACGCCAATGCCCGTGATGACCACACGCCTTGCCATACGCCTGCATCCTTGGTTGCGCCGTGAGCGAAATCCACAACGATCATAGTGGAATTATCGAGCCGGTCGAGGTGTGCACACTTACGCGATCAGAGCTTGATCGCCCCTGATGTGCGAAATCCTTTGACGAGGTCGGTGAACTGCTCGGTGAAGACAAAGTTGTGCTCAGGGAATGCCAAGCCGCTCATATTCTGATCGATGTGACTGAACATCAAATTAATCTCGGCGACGAGGACGTCACCCACGCGCACCACTCCAGCCGTCGATGCGCCTTGCTCGGATAACTGCTCGATTTTCGTTTGAAGCGTCAGCGTGTCGCCGGGTCTCACCAGTTGGTGAAACGTCGCACGGCTCACCTTGGCGAGAATGACCTTCTCCTTAAAGTCACGTGCCTCGCCCACCAGAATTCCTGCCGTCTGGGCCATGCCTTCGATGATTAAACTGTTGGGGACTATCGGGAAATCCGGGTACAGATCATGCAAATGTTCTTCGGCCAAGGACACGCACTTTATGGCAGTGGCGCTGGCACGAGGCGTAAACTCGGTGAACTTGTCGATCCAGATCCAGCGCATGTTTGTACGGAGGGTGGGGGGGTCGGAATTCTGGGGTCGTATAACTTGAGTGCGCGGGGGCAAAGGCTGAACTGGTACTAGCTCACGACAAGTTCCACCTCCGACGTCCCACCTCCCTCATCCGCCATTCAACTTCCGCTCCAGATAATCGACAATATCCTGCACGGCAAAAAGGTTCGGAACCAGCGCGATGTCACGGCTTTTTTCCAGGGCAGTGAGATTGGCGTGGGGCATTCGGCGGCGCACCTCAGCGATGCCGGCGTCGTTGAGTTTGTTGTCCTGCACCAAGGCCGGGTCGAGCTGCTCGGGAAACAATTCGCCTCGTGGAATTTTAATACTGAACGCTTTTTCAAGTCGAAACGAGATGTCGAGGAAGTCGATGCTCTCGGCACCAAGGTCACCTTTCAGCGATGCACCGGGCGTAACTTCGTCCTCATCTACGCCGAGCGCGTCCGTCAACAGCGTGCGAACCTTGTCAAAAATCTCATCACGAGAAATGGCCATGGCGATTGTCCTTCATCGAATAAATGTTCCGAAACTCGCGGGGTATTCTGCGGGGCAAAGCAGTCAGCCTACGTCGTACAGGAAGAATGACGGCCCCGCTTCCGGTCGATTTTCGTAGTGTAATCTAACGGGCGAATGGTTGCGCGTCGATACGTCAAAGCGGAACATTTGTTGCCGTCAGCACCGCCCACCGGTTGCGATTGTGTGCGGTGATGCGTTGATCGATCTGGGTGTGGTTGGGATTTTTATCCCCCAGATTGAAGTATGCCAGCTCGATCCGCGCCGCTAGCGCCGTCGCAGTCCCTACCGTGCCCGACGCCTTGAACGTCGCGCCGGTCTCGGTCGGCTTGAGGTACTCAACTTCGACACGCAGGAAGTTCCCCGGCGCGACAAAGCTCCCATACTTCACATTCTTCGCCTCTTTCAAGACGGCCATCGACTTGCCAAACCCATGTCGTCGATGCAGCAGCCAGCCCGCAGCCTGCGTGAGCGCTTCGAGCATCATCACCCCGGGTAACACGGGAAACGTAGGAAAATGGTCGGCCAGATATTCTTCGGCCAGACTGACAAACTTGACGGCCACAATGCGGTCGTCTGTAAGGTGCTCGATCTTGTCAATGAGATTGAACTTCACGATTGATAATACAGAAGTTGTGAGCGGCGCGTGTCGCAGGATAGGTCTTCGCCCACGTCACATGGTGATTGCAATGACTGAGAGACTTGTATCGGTGCCCGCGACGCAAAGCAAGTTGGATGGCGTCCAACCCCCGTCCATAGTGGTGCCAAACTTCATTCCCAAGGGGCACTCTCCCTGTTCTAGGTGTTCCCGCCTTTGAGGAAGTATTCCATCAGCTCGTGTCCGCGCTCTATCGAGAGATCGCTGGCCTTGGCATTGGCCTCTGAATACGGCCGGCCGACCACGCTCCCCACACGCGTACCGGCCATGCAAAATGGTGTCGGAGCGTAGCCATGTTTCCGAGTCGCGATGTTCGTCGGATGATCCGGCAGCACCATGATCCGCCAATCTGGATACGTCGACAGCTTCTTCAGAACCGGCCCCACCACGTATTTGTCGATATGCTCGATCGCTTCGACTTTCGTCGTGAAATCAGCCTGATGCGACGCCTCGTCGGGTGATTCGATATGACTGAAGACCAGGTCGTATTGCTCGGTCATGGCCGCCGTGACCTCACCTTGGCGCGCGTAGTTCGTGTCGTGAAAACTGGTCATCCCTTCGACCTCCTTCACGTCCCATCCGAGCAGCACAGCCAATCCACGCAGCAGGTCGACGCCGGTGATCATGCACCCGCGCTGGACATTGAAGCGATCAACAAATTTCGGCATGTCCGGCGCGTGCCCCTGACCCCACAGCCATGCCTGCGTCGCGGGGTTTCGGCCGGTCTGCTTGCGCACTTCATTGATCTCGTGTCCCGCGAAAAGTGCGCGCGAGGTGTCGATGATCTGACGCAAAAGCTCGGAGCCCTTCCCGCGGGGGAGATACTTGCTGGTGAGTTCTTCGGGAAATTCGTGGGGCGGTTTCGTGGTGACGTCGAACGGCTCCGTCCCGCGATAAACCAGCAGATTGCGATAGCTCACGCCTGTATAAAATTCGAATCCCGGAAGCTGAACTGCCCGCGCTAAATCGCGGATGAGCGTCTGCGCCTCGGCGTCGCTGATTCCGCCGGCAGAGTGGTCCTTCATGATCCCGTCGACCACGGTCACGAGATTGCATCGAAAGACCCAGTCCGTCGACGCGAGCGGGATGCGCTGGGCGGCTGCTTCGAGCGGGGCGCGACCTGTGTGATAGATCTTCGGGTCGTATCCCAGCAGGCACATGGTGGCGACGTCCGAGCCGGATTCAAATCCCTCGGGCACCGTGCGCACCAGCCCCTGCCGACCCGTCATGGCGATGTGATCCATGTGGGGCGTGTGAGCGACTTCAAGCGGCGTCTTTCCGCCAAGCTCGGGCAAGGGTTCGTCCGCGGCCCCGTCAGGAATGATGATGGCGTATTTCATGGGTTGTGAAATGGTATCGAAATGGAGGGGCGGTCGCACGCGCTGGGGCACTCGTCGTAGTGTCGCGGAGTCCGCAGCCTCCGTAGCGGCGGGGGGAGTGGATTCCTACAGCTTTTCAATTGAGGAGAAAGTCGTCGTTGGGGACGTTTTTGAGCGAGGGAAGCGCGGGGCAAGCCCCGCGGCGAAAACTGATCTGAAGACCGCTCTTGGACCTAGAACTCTGCGGGCTGGTCGATGATGCGCAGGCATACGGTGGGGGGTTGGATGGTCGGGAGCGCGTCAATCGTCTTCAACGCTCCGCGGATGGCGCCTTCGCTGGCCCGGTGTGTGGTGATGACGACGGGGACACGCTGCGAGTCGTTTTCTTCGTGCTGGAGAATCGCACTCAGACTGATTCCGTTATCGCCCAGCGCCTTGGTTACCTGCGCCAGCACGCCGGGTTGATCCTTGGCAGCCAGGCGCAGGTAATAGCGTGACTGGCGTTCATCGACAGGCATGATCGACGGGCGGCTGACGACATCGGGGAAAATATTCAACTGAGAGAACGCGAGTTGCGTCGTCCCCATCGCCACGCCAATGAGGTCGGCGACAACCGCGCTGGCGGTGGGCATTTGGCCGGCGCCTCTTCCATAAAAAAGCGAATGTCCCAGCGCGTGTCCGTAAATGCTGATCGCGTTGAAGCTTCCGCCGACCTCTGCCAGAACATCGCTTTTATGCACCAACGTCGGGTGCACGCGCAGCGAAAGCTTTCCGCTGGCATCAGAGATTGATCGGCTACGCTCGGCAATGGCGAGAAGCTTTATCACATATCCCAACTCGCTGGCGAAACCAATGTCCGCAGCCTGCAGCGTGTCGATGCCTTCGATGTGAATATCCTGCTCCGTCACATGCGCATTAAACGCCAGCCCCGCCAGAAGCGCAAGCTTCTGTGCGGCATCGCGCCCACTGACATCCAGCGTCGGGTCGGCTTCGGCAAATCCCGCTGCTTGCGCTTCCTTTAGGGCGTCGGCGTAGGTCGCGCCCTCCTTGGTCATCTTGGTCAGGATGAAGTTGCACGTGCCGTTGACGATCCCCACGAGCGCGTCGATGCGATTGGCAAGCAACCCGCGTGTCAGCGCATCGATGATCGGAATCCCGCCGCCACACGAGGCTTCAAATGCGATGCAGGTCTTTTGCTTTCGCGCAAGTGCGAACAGCTCGGGCCCGCGCGCAGCAAGCAGGCTTTTGTTGGCGGTGACCACAGGTTTACCGAGATGAAGGGCGCGCTGCAGATACTCGCCCGCCACCGTAGTCCCGCCGATCAATTCGACGTAGACATCGACATCGGGGTCGTTGAGGGCAGCGTTGGCATCGCGCGTGGGGACGACGGGGAGCGCCTCACGCGTCTTAGATGGATCGCGCACGACGATGTGGCGAATGTTGAATGTATGCCCCGTGCGCTGGCGGAGCAGATCACGCTGATCGGTCAGAATTTTTGCGACGCCGCTGCCCACGATTCCGCAACCGAGCAAGGCGATCTCCAGCGTTTGTTTCATACGCGTGCCCCTGATGCATCCTATCCGATGCGCGCCTCAGTGTCGTCTGCGCGCAACGCAAATTGGATGGCGCTCCAAAGGCGCGCGTCTCGCCTTGCGAACAGAAGGTTGGTGATCAACCAGTCCGTCGGGTTGCCGATATCGTGACGCCGGCCAGTGACTACCAGCCCGTGAACCGGCTGCGATTCGGTGAGCCGGTTAATCGCATCCGTCAATTGAATCTCACCACCTTTTCCGCGAGGCGTGCGCTCAAGACAATCAAAAATGCCCGGCGAGAGCGCATACCGTGCCGCGATCGCCAGCGGGAGCCTGGCTGTCGCTGGCTTTTCGATCAGACGCTTGATATCGAGCAGATTCGGCTTGATCCAGTTGCCGTCCACGATGCCATACCGTGACACGCGCTCAGGCGCGACCCGTTCCAGCCCAATAACGGAGGTGCCAGCCGATTGAAACTGCCTCACCAATTCCGTTGTCGGCGTGACCGACCCGCTGAAGATCGTATCGCCCAGCAGGCAGGCGAACGGTTCATCACCCACCCATTCGCGGGCGCACAGTACGGCGTGTCCGAGGCCAAGCTGCTCGGTCTGTTGGACGACATCGATCTTCGCGCGCTCGCGCAGCAGGGTGACGGATGAAAGGAGCGATTCCTTGCCAGCCTCGCGCAGTCGCGCTTCCAATGCCTCAGCGGGCGCGAAGTGCTGCTGCAGCGCGGGCTTGTCGGGCGACACGATTAGGCAAATGTGCGTGATGCCCGCAGCCACGCATTCCTCGACGACATACTGGATGGTCGGCTTATCGAGGACGGGCAGCAGTTCTTTCGGTACAGCCTTGGCGGCAGGGAGCATGCGCGTACCGAAACCGGCCGCGGGGATGACGGCTTTCCGGATCATCATGCGTCCCAAATGATGGGGCGAATCACGGTGCAACGAATCTCCGCCAGCGCGTCGACCAGTTGCTGATAATGCCTGCCATCCCGGTAGAGCCCACAGATCGCGCCGCCACTCCCGCAGAAGTGGGCGCTCGCGCCAACTGACCGCGCCACGTCGACCATGCGTTGATTTTCAGGTGCGATATTCATGATCGTGCGACGCATCTCAAAGTTTTCGTCGACGACTTTTCCCAGACGGTCCCAGTCTCCCGCTACCAGTGCATCGCGTCCAGCATCGGTGAGATCGCGGTACTTCTTCATGGCATCGACAACGGTCTTGTCGCCGCGCTCGTAGAGGGCGCGCAGGTTGCGATGCGGGACGTCGCTCACTTCAGCGCGCTCGGGGTCGTAGGCCACATAGAGTGGCGGGCGCTTGTCCAATTTGAGCGGCGTATATTCGCCATAGCCGCGCGATTCGATGAGGGCCTTGTCGAAGTCCATATAGACCATCCCCTCGAACGACTGAATCACGCGATCCTGCAGACCAGCGCTGATGCCCAATTCGTCCTTCTCAACCGACAACGCAAGCCGCGGTAACTGGGTCAGCGGGATATCGATATCATAAAACTTCATGAGCGCCCGCATCGTCGCGATGACGATCGCGCTTGATCCGGACAACCCCACCAGCCGGGGAATATCGCTCTCAAAGCTTATTGAAAAACTGCCATCGTTGAGGTCTTTCCCCTGGGCGGCGCAGTATTCATGGAACCGCTTGATCGACGCCTTGATCAGCCGCATTCCGCCGTAATAGCCGTGCAGTTTTTGATCGCGCAGGAACTCCCGCACCGACGCGAACTTTGCCAGGTCGCCGTGCGTCGGAAGAATCTCAAAATAGGGGCTTTCCCACAGGCGAACGGTCACGCCAAAGTTGCGGATGATAAATGAGATGGTTTTGCCAAAGTATCCATCAGACGGGTTGCCAACCAGGCCGGCTCGGGCGTGTGCGCGGGCTGTGATGATCATGAGCAAAGCCTCCAGTTACCGGGCAGGCTGGCTGGCCGGTTCAGTCAGATGATACAGGAAGTTGCCCTGCGATTCATAGGCGAGCGAGAGTGCGTCATCAGGAAGTTTGAGCGGGTTAAACGTGACGATGTAGGACGCGCCGTACCGACGCGCAACGGCGATCAATTCAGACGCGGGGCGAGTGCTGTACCGGCGGGCGAGGTCGGGCAACGTGTTACGGTAGGGGGTGGCCAAGTCGGTGAGTTCGGGCATGCCTGAAACGTCCTGCAGCCGATCGCGCCACGTGCGCAATTCGCCGGAGAGCTGGGCGACACCTTTGAAGTTGACGACAATGGCGCGACGTGCCTCCCATCGAAATGACTGCTCATGAGGTGGCACTAAAAACACTGCGTCAGTCGGTGTGTGAAGGTTCACCCATCTGCAGAAACCAACATACGAAGCCGGATCGTTGATGATCTGATTGACACCCAGCCACCGTGTCCATGACACGATCATCACGAGCGCGAGCGCGACGATGCCTCCGCTGTGCACTAGATTCTGCGCCCGTTTCGACTGAAGGCGGACCACTAGCCTCGCGTAGATGGCGGCGACAGTGATCAATGTCAGCATCAGAACAACGACACCCGTTCGTTCCATTAAGAATTGTCGGGCAGGGCCTCCGTTCATAACGATGTAGATCGTGGTCACGCACAGCAGTAGTCCGGTCGCAGCCCAAGCGAATTTTCGCCGTGAGGACGTGAGCCACCCTGATTCGGCAAGCAGCCAAGCGAATCCTATGGAAGCGAACAGTTTGAGGTAGATGGTAAAACGATAGAGACTAAGTTGGATCAGCGACTCACTGATGTAGAACAATCCTGCGCCGACCAGTGCGATCGCTGTCATCAGACTTAAGAGCACGATGATTCTGGCGAATTGTTGGCGGGCAAAAGCCTGGCTCGCATTGATGGTCAATCCTCCCGCAATCTTCCGAGTCGGATTGGGCGCCAGCCAACGGCGCAACGCAAAAGCCGTCAGAATAAGAGGAAGTAAAAATGTCACCCACAGCGCGATCGGCCAGGTCGACGGGTCGTAGTGATGCGGATGTCGAAGTCGAACATAGAGCGAGACAAACTCGTGCAGCGGCATTGGTGCCCCGACGCTTCTCCGCGCGACGAGCGCTGTGATGACATTGACGATCGATGGAACAATGGCCAGCGCGCTTCCGAACGTGAAGCCCGCCCCCATCACCACATCCTTCGCGGTCGACTGTCGACGATCGAGTCGATCTGCCCAAAGTAAAAACGACAACGCGCACCACAACGCTGAGCCCACGACCGCATGATTCAGGTGAAACAACCCTGCAAGCCCCACGCACAACCCCGCTGAACTAAACCGCCGGACCATCCAGAAATATAATCCCCATAGCAAGGCGACGTTGGCAATATTGCTTGGCAGGAAGGCGCTATCCTGCAGGAAGTTGTACATCCCCAGACCCGTCCCGCCTGCGAGCACGTTGAAAAGGATTGCAGCAAGGAGAAAGGTGGTCAGGCGCCCGCCAACGCAACGAACAATCTTGCAAGCCGCCAGCATCAGCAGCCAAGTGATCGAGAGATATCCAATGAGGAAAGTTGGCTGAATGACATCGTGCCGAAGTAGAAACGCACTGACGATCCCGAACAAAGCGTGATATTGAAATGTTTGAGCGGCAAACCAATCGTGTTGCAGCAAGGACGGGTCATTTCGCCTTAAAGCATCCAATAGGTAGACGGTGTGATTGGACTGCCCAAACTGGTAGCCCATCACACAGAGTGTGACGCATGTGCCAAGCAAAACGCAGAACACCCGCGCGAGTAGAGAGTCGTTACGTGCGTCGGGCTGTGGGATGTCGAAGCCGGATGACATGGGCGTCATCGGGTCGATCCGGCTCGGTCAACGGACGATGACACCTCGGGCAGCGCAACGGATTGGCCATTTTTGATCGACCTGTCGATTGCTTCAAGTGCCTCTATATCCGCGAGTGCTTGCTCCAAGGGATAGCGATCTGGTCCGCCAGTGACGAGGCAGGTTGCCAGCTCTCGCCACATTCTTGGATGGAGACTTTTCCAAAAGTCGCCGGCTGAATCGGCGAATCGAATCTCGCGTGACTGTCCGGTGATCTTGTTTTCGATCAGCGCTCGCCAGAACTCCACGACGATCAAGCCGAGCGTCCCACGGATATGAAAGTACCCGCGACTTCCTCCCATCAAGCCTGAGTGCGACACCACACCCTGCACACCGTTCGCATAGTCGATTATCGCGTTGACGTTGTCGTATTCCCCATGCTCCGGGCGAAAGTTCTGCCCGCGGGCGTAGACGCGCTCGACACGCCCGAACAGATGCGATCGCAATGCCATCTCATGGACCCCGCCATCAAAAAAGCTTCCCAGCGGAAACTTCGCATCGATGCGCCAGGACGTTTTGCCGAATCCCCACGGATCAATCTTCGTATCGATAAACCCGTGACTGGCGTGGTCGAACATGGCCACCTCGCCGATTTCTCCGGAGTCCATGACCGCGCGCAGCTGCGCCCAGGCATCGGTATAAAGCAGTTGCTCCAAGATCATCAATCGCCTACCCGAGCGGGTGACAGCCGAGAGTACATCCTGACCTGCCTGGACACTGTGCGCGAAAGGCTTCTCGACGAACACATGCTTGCCTGCGTCGAGCGCTGCAACGGAGGCAGGCGCATTGAGCGGGATGGGCAGGCAGATGACGACCGCATCAATCTCGCGATCGGTGACGAGCGTTTGATAGGTGTCGTAAACACGGGCAGACGGGTGCCGCAATTGAAGCTCATGTCGTCGCGCTGCATCCCGCGCGCACAGGGCTGCGATTTGGAAGGCGTCGCCCAGTGCGTCGATGGCCGGTAGGTGCGAGCCGGTCCACTGTAAACCTGTCCCGACGATGCCCAGTCGAATTGGTAGTTTCATAGATCACTTTCGACGGAAACCGATCCATGTCCCCACAAGTCCGCTCCCGGCACTGGGGATATGCTTGACGACAGCGTCCTTGAATAGATCGCCTTCACGGGTCAGCCATTCCAGAAAGGTGCGTCCCCTTTCTTCGACGGCCTGCGTATCGACATTCAGAATGTTGAAGTATTTGAGCGCCATGATTCCGCCGACCACGAGGATCGTCAGCATCGTCATGGTCTTGACGAACATGCGAAAGATGAAGCCGACAATGAAGCCGAGCACGAGGCTTCCGCCGATGCGCGTCATCCACTGTGATGCTGTCTCGGTGGTGGTGGGCTCGCGTTGCTTTTCGACCGTTGTGGTGATGACCTCCGCTCGTCCGGATCGGTTGTCACCCAGAAAGCTGCTTCGGCCGCTGCCATCCGCAGGTGCGTCGGACGCGCTGGCGGGGCGGGTGGCGACAACAGTGGTCGTCACTGTTCTGGGTTTGGTAAAGTGGACATACGCCTGATAAACCCCGCCGACCAGTCCGCACAGGACTGCCAGCACCAACGCCCCTTTCTGCCAGCCAGGCATCACCCGGACGTGTTCGTTAAGGCCACGTTTGGCAAGCGTGTGGGAGGTTTCGCGCGGGCTGTCTGTCATGGTCGGCTCCTGATCGGCAATCATACACGATTTCATGGAGTTTTCTTGCAGGCGTGCCCGGCAAATCGTACAACCATCTCATGCGCCGACTGTATCTTCGGGACTGCTCGCCGGGCGATGTCATTGAGGACGTCTTCGTCATTACCAACAAGCAGCTGTCGGCGACCACTTCCGGCAAGCACTTCATCAAGGCTTTTGTGTCAGACAAAACCGCGCAACTGACCGCGCGGATGTGGAACGCGACGCGCGATATTTTCAACACCATGCCCGAGGCCGGCTTTCTGCGCATTCGCGGGCGCGTCGAAAATTACCAGAACAATCTGCAGTTCATTGTCGAACAAATCTGGGCTGCCAAAGAGGGGACCTATGTCGTGGGCGACCTGTTGCCCCACACGGACAAAGACATCGACGCGATGTGCCAGCGGCTCTTTGAGGTTTGCCAGAGCATCCAGAATCGTCACCTTGCTGCACTGGTGCAGACCTTTCTTGATGACGAAGAGTTGATGAACAACTTCTGCCGGGCCCCCGCGGCCATGACGTTTCATCATGCGTATATCGGCGGGCTTCTCGAGCACACGGTCAACGCGCTGGAGGTTGCTGATGCCGTCGTCAAGTTTTATCCCGGTCTCAATCGCGACCTCTGCATCGCGGGCATTTTTCTTCATGACATCGCCAAGACCTGGGAGCTGAAATACGACTGCGCCTTCGGCTACAGCGACGGCGGGCAACTGGTGGGGCACATTGTCAAGGCTGCCATGTGGGTCGAACAAAAAGCCCGACTGGCCGAAACGGGACTCGGCGAAAAAATCCCCCAGGCGCTGATCAACGTCCTGCAGCACATCATCCTGGCTCATCACGGGACAATCGAGTGGGGCGCGGTGCGTGTGCCGGCAACACCCGAGGCGATCTTCGTCCACTTTATTGAGAGCCTCGACGCCAAGATGATGATGTCCCTGTCCACCACGCGCGGGGACGGTGCATCCGGAGGAGAGGGCAACTGGACCGAATATCTCAAGGCGTTTGGTGTGCGGATGTATCGCCCGGATGTTGCACCCGCCGACGCACCCGAGGGCGAACCCCTTGACGTCACCGACGACGCCGCGACCGTTCCCGCCCCCGCGCCGCCGCCGCCGACCCTGAACGTCGCGATCACCAATCCGTTGTTTGAATCTGCGTCAGCGCGCGAATCGAGCAAAAAGCGATGAGGCGATTTGCACGCAAGCTCACGTCGCAAATGAAAAGCTCCGCCTGTGTAAAGGCGGAGCAATACGAACGAATGTTGCGACGAATGATGCGATGAACACTTCATCGTTGCGATGAACACTCATCGCCGCAATCATTATTTCATCGCTGCGTCGATGGCTTCCTTGAAGTCCTTTTCCTGTCGGATGCCGACAAAGGTCTTGGCGACCTGTCCATTCTTGAAAAGAATGACGGTGGGAATGGCGTTGATGCCAAACTTCAGCGACACGTCGCGGTTGCTATCGGTGTCGACTTTTCCAACCTTCACCTTGCCAGCGTAATCCTTGGCGATGCGCTCGATGGTCGGCGCAAGCATCCGGCAGGGGGTGCACCACTCAGCCCAGAAATCCACCAGCACGGGGGTCTGGCTGGAAATCACTTCTTTCTCAAAGTTCTGATCGGTAAATTCTTGGACGAACTCGCTGGCCATGTTGGGTTGCTCCTTAAAATTGCTAACGGTCGATCCTAGAAGTGCTAAGCGCGACTGTCAACGTCGAACGTTTATCGAACTGACCTCCTATACCTTTTCGCGCGTCATCGTACCGAACAGTCCCGTGGGCTTTACCAGTAACACCACGATGAGCAGCAAGAAGACGTAGACGTCGGTGAAGGCCGATGAGTTTTCCAGAACCAGCGTGCCGTATCGGCCACCGAACTGTTCGATGAATGCGATTAAAAATCCACCCGCAGCCGCGCCGCGAATGTTGCCGATCCCTCCGACAACCGCAGCGACGAAGGCCTTCATCCCCAATAGCACCCAAGTCGCGTGCGCCGGTTGCTGGATGGGTGAGTATTTGACCGCATACAAAAATCCCGCCGCCGCCGCGAGCGCCGCGCCGACCACGAACGTAAAGCTGATGACCCGATCCACCGGGATGCCCATCAGCGCTGCCGTCTCGACGTTATACGACACGGCCCGCATGGCGGTGCCCAGTTTCGTCTTAAAGACCAGCAACTGCAGCGCGACCATGAGCAAGACGGCTGTGATCACGATCACAACGTCACCGAGCGATACGACCAGCGGCTGACGCACCGTTGCGCGCGAGCCATCCGGCTGGATCGGGCCCAGTGTGGTGAATTCGTGGCGATACAACTCGGTCTTCGGCAACAACGCCGGTGACGCCGCGGGCATGGCGCCGAAGGGGAACTTCAGCGACGTCGTGACTCGGTGCAACTCGAATGTCGCATCGCGCGTCTGCGCCTTCCCAAGATTTCGCGAGATGGTGACGTCCGCACCGGCAGCGTATTGGCCGGGGGAACTGGTGACGTCTACCAGCGTCGGCGTGCTTGCGTTACCGGGTTGCAGATACAGGTCATAACGCAAATTCGGGTCAATCGTCACAGCAGTCGAAAGTCGCACCTGGTTGCGCGCCGCGCCCGGTTGCACAGACCCACTGGCTGCGATGGTGTCACCCTTGACCCATTCGCGCTGGAGTTGACCCACGTTCTGAAGCAGCAGCGATACACCAATGGCCGTGATCAGCGCGTTCAATCGCGGAGCGCTGCGCAACGGGCGATAGGCAAATCGCTCGATCACAAACCCAAGCCCCGCACAAAAGCTCATCGCCAGTATCAAAACCCCAACCCCCGCATACCAGGGTGGTGCCGACAGATCAAAACCGACGCGCGGGATGAGAAACGTCGCAGCCGTGAAGCTGATCCAAGCGCCCCAGACCACGATATCGCTGTGGGCGAAGTTGATCAGTTTCAGTATCCCATAGACCATCGTGTAACCGAGGGCGATCAAGGCATAAAGACTCCCAATCGTCACCGTAATTATGAGCGTCTGAAGAAAGTCCGCCATTGGGGGAGAAGGAAGGTGAGAGGCTGTTTATAGCGGGTAGTAACGCGTTGAAAGTTGATAGAAGTTTAACCCTCTACCAACTCTCATCATCAACTTAAAAACTCTCAACTCTGGACTCGCTCAAGGATTCACTGTCGCGACATAACGTGGCTGACCTTCTTTGATCTCCACAATCACTGCCGGCTTGACTGCGTTTCTGTCGCTGTCGAGTGTGAGACGACCGGTGACTGCATCGAAGTCCTTCGTGGCTGCCAGCTCTTTGGCGAGCGCCTTGCTCTCGGTCGTATTCGCCATCTTCATGGCGTGGAAAAGCAGATTGCCCGCGTCGTATCCCAGCGCCGCCAGCGCGTCGGGCTTTTCGCCGTATTCATCCTCATATTTGCGGATGAAATCCTGGATCGTCTCCGATGGATCGTCGATCGTGTAATGGTTTGTATAGAACGATCCCTCGATCGCCTTTCCCCCGATCTCCGTCAGCTTGGATGAATCCCACCCGTCGCCGCCCAGCATCGGTGCCGTGATGCCCAGCGCGCGGGCCTGGATGGCGATGTTGGCGACGTCTGTGTAATAGCCCGGCACATAGATGATCTCCGGATCGCTCGCGCGGATCGTCGTCAAGCGGGCGGTGAAATCCTGATCGCCTGCGTTGTAAGATTGCTTGGATGTGACCGTCCCGCCCATCTTTTTGAAGTTCAGCTCAAACTGCTCAGCCAAGCCCACCGAATACGCATTAGCTTGATCCAGCAGAATCGCAACTCGTCGCGCCTTTCGCGTTTCATATGCGAACTTCGCGCCGGCGAACCCTTGAAACGGGTCGATGAAGCAGACCCGGAAGATCATGTCGCCGACTTTCGTTACACGCGGGTTGGTCGACGACGGGGAGATCATCGGTACGCCTGCTGCCTGGCACACCGGTGCGCCTGCCAGCGACAGGCTCGACGCCACCTCACCGATCACTGCCACCACCTTGTCCTTCGACACCAACCGGGTCACCATCGCGCCGGCCTCCTTGGCGTCTCCCTTGGTATCGTATTCGATCAGCTTGATCTGCTTGCCCAGCACACCCCCCGCAGCATTGGCCTCGGCAATGGCCAGGCGAAGCCCCTCGGATGTCGACTTCCCAAACGTCGCCTCGGCCCCGGTCAGCGAGCCATAGTGCCCGATGACAATCTCATCAGCGCGGGCGAAGGGGTTTGTCAGAAGAAGCGTGACGACCGCGACCAGAAAAGGAACGATGCGAAGCATATGAATCTCCAAGCAGAAACCAGCGGGTTCGATGTACGACTGTAACGAGGGCGCACAATTTCTGCCAACGTTTCAAGCACCGCCTGTGCGTAGGGTAGACCGCCTGCGCTATTGCAGACTGCAAGGTTCGCATTCGGATGGGTCCAGATGTGGAAAAAATCGCCCGCAGCCAACTCGGTGGCAAGGATGGCTTGAGACATTGCCGTTGAGTGCCCGTTGCGTCGCTCCCGCGCCCGTTAAAACGGATTGAACCACACCGGCTGGGGATGGCCCCTGGGCTTGCGCAGTCGCTTGGCTCGCTCGACGCCGGCGAGATGCCACTGAAACATCCCGTCGTCGCGTGGCGTGATGCGTTCAATGACCGCGCTGCCGACGATGACCCCCGTCGGTAGGTCATCGGGGAACAGCCGCAGGGCGTTAGCGAGCTCCAGCATCCAAGGCGGTGGCGCATCCCCCGTGGTCGTAAGATTGTCCGACCAGACTTGCTTCGGCTTCAGTGGCAATCGGCCACCCGCCACCGGCCACTTCCCTGCTGCGTAAATCCAAAACCGCTCCCCAACAATCCGCGTCGGCCGGCTGCGGTACTCGATCCGCTTGATCCCGCGCAGGATCAACTCGGCGTAGGGTTGGCGGATGGAGAGGGCTCGCATGAACAAGCTATCGACCAAACTCACCTTTCACACAAATGGCGCACCTGGGTCTGTGTCAACACGCCTAGACTTGCGAGCGCAGAAGCCCGGCCAACCGTTCGTAAAGCTTTTCCGTCCAAGGGCGGTGCTGCCATTCTCCGAGCGTAATCCGCCGGGACTTTTTCTTGTCCTCCTCGAACGTTCCCACCTGCTCCGCGGCGAAATCTGCGTCGTAGATGTTTAGATTGGCCTCGTCATTCAGCCGGAATGAGCGATTATCGAAGTTTGAAGAACCAACGCTGGTCCAGATGTCATCCACGATCATCACTTTGCAGTGATACATCGTCGGCTGGTACTCATACATCTCCACTCCCATTTCCAGCAGCGGTCCCCACCGCGAGCGTCCGGCCCGGCGGGTGATTTGGGTATCCATATGTTCACCCGGCACGACAATCTCCACCGTCACGCCGCGTTGCCGCGCCTCCCGCAGTGTCTGCACGGATAAGTCGTCAGGAACGAAGTACGCACTGGCGATTCGAATACTTCGCGCTGCCGACGCGATGGACATCAGATACATCAGTCGCACGCTCTCGCTCCCCTCTGAGGCCGAACTCATGAACAACTGTGCGCGGCAATCGCCAAGCGCTTGGAGTTCCGGGAAATACTCCTTCGCGAACAGCACCCGGCTGCGCGTCTTGAGCCAGTTGTCCATGAATGCCGCCTGACATTGCGCGACGACCGGTCCTTCCATCCTGAAATGCGAGTCGCGCCAGTGCTCAGGATCCTGGGCATCGCCCGTCCACGCATCGCCAATCCCCGCTCCGCCGGTGAAGCCGACACTTCCATCCACCACCAGCAGCTTGCGATGCGTCCGGTTGTTAATCCGGCGGAGATTGTACCACCGCAGCGGGTGGTAGCGCTCCACCTCCACGCCTGCTTCCTTCATTTCTTGTATGGAATCCGCGTCAAGTTTCTTCGACCCCAGCCAGTCAAGCAGAATGTGAACCTTAACCCCCGCGCGGGCCCGTTCGCACAGCGCTTCGGCGAACCGCCTGCCGATCTCGCCTTGCCAGTAAATGAATGTCTCGAATGTGATGGTGTGCTTGGCCGAGCCGATGGCGTCAAGCATCGCGGGGAAGAATCGGTCCCCGTTGATAAATGCGGTGATCTTGTTCCCACCCACCGTGGCCGGTGCCAGCACACTCTCCATTGAGCGAAGGAACTGTTCGTCGTCAACCGAAAACAGATGCTCAACTTTGTACTGCAGCTTCTTCTCGCTCGAAGTGAGTACGCGAACGATCAGTGAGAGCAGGTACGTCGCCGAGGCGGTTATAATAATGATGAGCCAGGTGGGCATGGATTCCGCTGAATTGATCGTCGTATGCGGATGTCCAACCCGCCAGGATCATCCTATCCGTACACCCGCGCGGAGCAAACCAGTGTGCCGCACGTTCGACCGTGGCAGTCTCCTCCAATGCCGACCGTCCTTCCCCTCCTGGAAGCAAATCACCGCGAGCGCTACTCCACCGTCTTGATCCTACCCCTCTCGTCAACCCGGCCCAATTTCGTTCTACCCGTGTTGTTGGATGCTCAGGGCACGCATAAGTGACTCTCACTTCACTATCAACCGTTACCCGGCGGGGAATCAGCAAGCTTTGATATCTCCCTTGAAGCAGCTTTTTTCGACACCTTAGAGCCTGCCCTTCATGCTAACTAACGCTTTGTGCGCCATCCGACATGTCGGTTCGGCAGTTACGGTGATATAAGGTTGACACGAAACGCGTGCGAAACGAGCGGGTGTCCCGATTTGATTTGCTCAATGTTTGGAGGTTCAGGCCGTGAAGCGGACTTTTGACTCCCCGGTGATGGTCGGCGTCGTGCTGGTAGTGGCGTTGCTGCTGATCATCCCGGCGCTTACCTACCGGAATATCCGCGAGCTTAACGAGGACGCTCGTCGGGTCGTCCACACGCATGAAGTGTTGGATTTGACCGGCGACGTGCTGCTGGCGCTGGTGGACGCCGAGACGGGGCAGCGGGGCTTTCTCGTCACCGGCAAAGACATATTCTTGCAGCCCTACGACGCCGCTCTCGCCCGGCTGGACGGCCTCATGGCGAAGCTCAAAGACAAGACTAAAGATGATCCCGGCCAGCAAGCCCGCATCACGAAACTACAAGAGATGATCGTCGTGCGGATGGAGTACACGCGGCAGAGCATCGACTTACGCCGCACGAATGCGGAGGAAGCGTTTGCGTTGGTCGCTACGGGCAAGGGCAAGGCGCAAATGAACGCCATTCGCCAGCACGTTGCGGAGATGAAGCAGGTGGAAGGCGACTTGCTCAAGGAGAGGGAACGCAAGTCCGCGACGACCTATCGGGTCGCGGTAGCGAGCGGCCTGGGCACCGCCGTCCTGGGACTGCTCGCGGTGGGGGCGTTCGTCGGGCTTCTCAGGCGCAGCCTGTCTGCCCGGCAGAAGGCCGCTGACGTTATCGCCGAACAAGGAGAACGGCTGCGGACGACGCTCGCCAGCATCG
>Ga0105047_10002669_pt1 | contig 31716 bp, 27 predicted proteins | sample MAT04_FD_78384 | JGI IMG/M metagenome (GOLD analysis project Ga0105047, IMG submission 78384) | Freshwater microbial communities from Lake Fryxell liftoff mats and glacier meltwater in Antarctica - MAT-04 (megahit assembly) | ecosystem: Environmental > Aquatic > Freshwater > Ice > Liftoff... | reverse complement strand
GCATATAGGCAGTTGCCGTAGTACCCGGCTCTGCATCCGAGGTGATTGATCCAGTACCATTCATGATCATCCGCAGGGACGAACGGAAATTGGCTTGCCAACGTCTGCCAAGGGCCAACCCGAGACATGCTGAACAGGATGCCGCACCATAATAATGGAAACGCGATGAGAAGGATGATCACCGTCAGCCAGATGTCATGATTCATGGAATGCCCGTCGCGTTTCACAACATCGCATACACGAACAACTGAAACAGCAGCGCCAGCCAGGCCCAGACGCGCAAATCTTCGTGCCAGGGGCTGTTAGCGGCCGGCGTTGTCGCCGAGCGGGACATCTGCACGATCCAAATCATCAGCGCGAAGAAGACAGCGAGAAACAGCCCTCGCGCAACCGACAACGGAACTTGCAGGAACAGCTCACGCAGATGTTGTCCGATTCCGTGCAGCATGCTTACACCGGCCCTTCCGTCTTCCGCCACGTCAGCACATATTTCAGTTTTTCCTCGGGTTCGGGCCGTAAGCCGTAGCTGAAGGTGATCGTCACGGTCGCGGCGACGAGAAACGCCCACAGGGAAAAGTACAACGACGGATCATCCCGCTGAAACAACCGCGTCGTGCCAACGGCTGTGCAGAACCATTGCTGGTTGAGCAAAAACAATACGATGGTCGTCATCACGCCCGACAGAAAACCCACGAGCGCCGCACCCGCGACAGCGCGGCGTGACACCAGACCGACCAGCAGCACGGCGAATGCCGGCCCCTGAATGAACGCCATCAGCGTTTGAAAAATCGTGTAGACGCCCGCATCGACCTGCAACAGCAGCATGGAAAAGACGATGCCCCACAACGTGAGTGCCACCGTCATCACACGTCCCACACGGAGCAGTTGTCGTTCATCGGTTTCCGGTCGCCAGAAGCGTTTGTAGAAATCGTGCGCGAAGAGCGTGGTCGCCGAGTTCAGATAGGAATCGACGCTCGACATGAGTGCCGCGAGAAACGCCGCGACGAAAATGCCGCGAACTCCCGTTCCGAACGACAGGCTGATCAACTTGGACAAGGCGTGGTCGCGGTCAGACGCCGCCAAATCGGGAAACCGGACCAAGGCCATCAACCCCGGCACGACGATCACCAGCGGGATAATGTTTTTGAGCATCGCCCCCCAGACGTAACCGGCCTTGGCTTCGTATTCCGACTTGGCCGCCAGCGACCGCTGCACAATCGACTGGTTTCCGATCCAGTACGACGGGCTGACAACGAACGTCAGGCCGAACAGGATGGCCGTCCACGGAAAGGGGGATGGGGAGTCGACCGGCAGAATGAGGTCGAAGTGGGTGGGAATCGGCGTTCGGGGTTGGGCGCTGGGCGGTAGCAGAGAATTATGTTGTGACAGTGTTTGTTCGACGGCTTCTTGCAGGGGTTGCCAGCCGCCGAACTCCCAGAGGCCCATCAACGTAATCAGCAGGCAGCCGCCGATCATGATTGAGCCTTGCAGCACGTCGGTGTAGACAACAGCCGCCAGTCCGCCGGAGTAAGTGTAGATGGCGACTAATGTCGCGACGATCAGAATCGTGATGTATTCGTTCCAATCGGCGAGGCCGTGCATGAAGCGTGCCGCGGCGACGAGCATCACCCCCAGATTGCACGCCATGAACACGAACCAACTGAACGAGACGGCCGAGCGCACGCGGTAATCGAATCGGCGTTCGAGCAGTTCGGGAATTGTGGTGATGCCACAGCGCCAGAAATGGGGGATGAAAATGAAGGCCGCCACCAGCATCGCCGGGATGCAGCCGATCCAATCGAAATTCGCAGCCGCCATGCCATATGCATGAGCCATGCCCCCCAACCCGACGATGTCGGTCCCGCCGATATCGGTCGCCACCAGCGAAAACCCGACAGCCCACCACGGCAAACTGCGGCCGGCGAGAAAAAAATCGGAACTGGAATGGATCGACTTCGACACCCAATAGCCGATCAGCATCGTTCCGCCTAGATAAAGGAGGATCACGAAGTAATCGAGCACCTGCAAATTGACGAAGGGATCAGGCATGTCACCCTGATGTTTTGAAAGTCATTTGTTGGCTGTAAGGCGATAATCCAATTGTTGGAAGTATGGGCAAACAGCGGGAAATTCGCACTGCTGATCGACCACCTTGAACGATATTTCGCAGATTTTTCTTGTTCGGTTGATCAACCAGTGTTAGCTTGCCTGAACGGCTGTTATCGAGTCAGTTTTCGTCCGTCGCAGGAGTCTTCACATGTCCGATTTGCTGCTGGCTCTGGATGATTTGGCCGCTTCAAATTCCACTGTTGACGCCGTCGAGGAGATTGCGACGGCGAATCTGATTTGCGCCAGTGGACTGCCCGGCACCGAGTCGCTGGAGATTGGCAAATATCTGTCGTGGCTCGACGAAGCGGCGGAGCAAGTGGAACTGGAGACGAAACGAAACTATCACAAGTTCCTTGCCGCTCCCAACAATTATCAGAACTCGCAAGCGCGATTTTGTGCGATTTGTCTGATCACCGTCATGCAACGCCAGTTCGGCGTCGGCTATAATCCGAAATGGCAGGGGCTGAAGCCTGATTCGCCGACTCCCGAATCGTTCGGAATTGACCCTTCAGATTTGTTCATCCATGCGATTATGGATGGCTGCGGAGGAACGTGCGGTTCTTTGCCGGTGTTGTATGTCGCCGTGGGGCGTCGACTAGGTTATCCACTGTACCTCGTCAAGGCGGCGAGGCATCTGTTCATGCGGTGGGATGATCCGGAAGGAAGACAATGGCATCATGCCGAACTCTTTAATATCGAGGCGACCGGGCCGGGCGTGCATTTCCTCACGGATGATTTCTACCGCACTTGGCCGCGCACCATAGCGCTGGAAGATATCTCCGCCGGAATTTTTCTGCGTTCCTTATCGCCACGCGAAGAACGGGCGGAGTTTCTCGCCACGCGCGGTTACTGCCTGCGTTCAAATCGCCGATACCATGCAGCACTCAATGCCTTTTCGGCGGCGGCGGAACTATCGCCGCATAACTACCACTTCGTGATTGCGCGCGAATCGCTGCGAATGCATTTGGCAATGCGGCAGCGCGGCCACGGTTTTCTGAACGCCCCATACGCCGGACCGAGCCAAGAGGCTGTCGGCCCCTTCTGGATGGAAGGCTTCGGCGGGCGTAAGCTGCTCGTTCAGATTGTGTCTCCCGTGACGCAGCCCTTCCATCATGGCCCTGAGATCGGCCGGCCGCTGTATCAGCAAACGCTCCGAACGCCGAACGGCATGCATGTGGAAGTTTGGCTGCCGATGCAGTCGCTTTCAACGCCGCTGTCGGCGCACTGGATCAGTCTCAGCGATGGCCGTCAGGCATTGGTGCACGCGCCGGCTGATCGCCATCCGTTGAGGATGAGACATTCGCTGGACGTGGGACAAGCCGTCGTGCCGGCTGAAAATCATCGCGCCGGTGCACATAGGATTGATGCGTATTCCCAGGAACGGGCGGAACTGGCGTTCCATGAGGCGGGTTATCTCGGCACCCAGATTGAACAAACCGCGCGGCTTATGGAAGAAAAAACGCAGACTGCGGGCTTACCTCACATCGACCCGCTGGCCATCTCGGTGAACCCGAATATCCCGAGTCTTACCGCTTCTCATGCCGGCGTCCATTTGATCCACTAATTGCAAGGAGACTTTCATGTACGCGAATCTCGGTCTCGGTCAGGCTATCGATCTCGATCTGCAACCATCCGACGGCGTAAATGTTTTATATGGACATGACTATGTGGCGAATCGAATGCTGTCTCATCCGTCGTTAGCGGAACGGACGAATCTATATGGCTATGTGTCGAACAACCCGCTCAATTATCTCGATCCCAGCGGTCTTAGACAGGTTTGCGGCTTTTATGTGTGGTATTACACGCAATTGGGCTGGTGCGTAGAAGAAAACGTCTATCAAGCCGCACTTGATGCCGCAGCGGGCGTTTTTAATTGCTGGTGGGATTGCGAGGTCAATATCCATAGCTGTGCTGCGGGTATCGCAACGGAAGTTGCGGGTGCTGCAACAACGCTTACTTTCACTCATCTCCCCGTCACAAAGCCGGCTGATCTTCGTGTTTTGGGATCTGGTCCCGTTACAACACTTCAAAGAATTTTGGCGGAAAGATTACGTGAGAGAGGTTACGACTGGATTGTCGGAAAATTGCATGGTCGTGCGGCTCTTGTCAATCAAGCACCATTGATTCAAGCTGGGCGTATCGGAGGGGCAGGCGTGGCGATAGTCGAAGCAGGATTCTCCATCTATTGTGGTTACAAATGCGGTTGAACCAAACCCCTCTTCAGATCGATACGGCTTTAGAGGACGAGTTCCATAGTTCACTACCTTGGCGCAAGCGGTTCGTCAAGTGGCTCAGCCGATATTCGCCATTGTTGATCTACTACGAAATTCCTTATGGAAGAGCCTCACTCAACTCTCAGCTATCAAAACGAACAGATTTTTCGGCTCATGAATGGGAGTCAAGAGGCATTAAAAGTAATAGTGCGAGGACGATACTTCGATTAATCGCCACTGTAATGAATCTACCGAATGAATTCATCATTCCAGACGATCCGCTGAAGATGCTTTTGATTTCGGACTATGATGACTTTCCAATTCAATCGCTCAGCTATGCGTTGAGTAAAACATTCAAAATTATTTACACACCCGAAGAAATCATTCAGTTGGCTACAAATGATAATTGGCTGATTGAGCAGTTTGTTCGCGATGTTCTATCGAGATCCCCTCAAAAGTTTTAATCCGGGATTTGCGACTATAAACAGCCGCGGCGGAAACTCCGGGGTCGCGAATTCCGTTGAGGCACGGAAGCTCGTGACACCGTCGTCTCTGTCGCGGCTGTGAAGGAGGTACCCAAATCCCGCGGATGGCATCGGCGGGTCTATTCCAACATCCGGTCCCGCCGATGCCATCGGCGGGCTTTGTCCATTTACGCGGCGGCGCGGTGGCCCATGGGAATTGTGGCGGGTTGTTCAGCAGCGGTGCAGGCGGCCAGGAATTCCTGGAAGATCTGCATGTCGAGCGCGGACGCCGTGTCGTCTTCCGGATGGAATTGTGCGCCGACGCAGAACCAGTTCGGGTCGACCGATTCGTAGAATTCGATCACGCCGTCCGGAGCGTGAGCCGAGGCCCGGAACTGCGGGGCGAGTTGATTGATGGCCATGTGGTGATCGCTGTTGACGCGGATTTCGCCGGGGCCGTACATGTCCCAGCAGCGGGTTCCTTCGACGATGTTGATGATGTGGCGGTTGTGGCGTTCAACCGGATCACGGTGATGCAGGGCCTTGACGACATCTTCCGCGACATGTTGGAACAGCGAGCCGCCGCAGATGACATTCAGGGTTTGCATGCCACTGCCGATGGCGACAACCGGAATTTTGCGTTCGATGGCCAGTTTGCAGAGGCGACGGTCAAAATCTTCGCGGCGGATCGGCATCGGCCGAGTTTGCGGATGCGGTTCCAGACCCATGCGAATCGGATCGAGATCTTGCGAGCAACCGGAGAAGACCAGCCCATCGACCATGCTGAGGGCCTGCTTCAGGTCAGCATCGTTGGCGAATGGCGGGATCAGCAGCGGCAAACCGCCCGCCGCCGTGATCGAATCGTAGTACCCGCTGTTGAACCAACTGAGGGCTTGGCCGTCCTTTTTCACAGGACGAAAGTCGCCGTTGATCCCGATCACTGGTTTCTGAGTCATGGAATTCCTTTCCCAAACAACGCGCTCGACCATGAGCACGCTCGAACAAACAGTCACGCCAGAGCGGACCTTCCCCCCTGAGCGAAATTTCCGGATCGGCACACAGACGAAATGGCCGTAACAGAGATCAGACAGATCAGAGACTGATCCAGCAAAGAGAGCTGGACAATTTTGCCCGTCATCATCAACATCCTGTTGGTAACATTTCGCCTGAATCCTTTCAGGCAGCGGTGTGTTGATGTTGAAATCAAGAAATTGAAGTCAACCTCAACTACATCGCTATCGAGGACGATGCTAGAGTTTTTTCCGGGCGTGTCCAGCGATTCGCCGATCTTGTTGCGACAATTTAGCTTGACCACTGCATGTAGTGGTCGAGCCGTGGATCACGATTCTTCCAGATGTCTCAATTCGCGTTTCCAACATGATTTCACAGCTCAGTTTGGATTTCGCCACGGAACAGGCCACGGCTGACTTCGGCCGTCGGCTGGCGGCGGTCTTGCAACCGGGGGATGTGATCGGGCTGATTGGCCCGCTGGGGGCGGGGAAAACCCGGCTCGTGAAAGCCCTTGCCGCGGCGCTGGACGTGCCAGCAAATCTCGTGAATAGCCCGACGTTCACACTGATTCAGGAATATGCGGGCCGCTTGCCGATCCGGCATTGCGATGCGTATCGGCTGAAAAACCCGGCGGAGTTTCGCGACCTGGGATTAGACGAACTCTTTGCCGCGGATGGGGTTGCGCTGATTGAGTGGGCCGACCGCGTGATGGATGAGTTACCGGACGAGCGTCTCGAAATCCGCCTCGAACCGGTTTCACTAACAGCCCGGCGCGCTAATTTGACGGGTCATGGAATACGTGGTGTGGCACTCATTGAACTGTGCGCGGCGGCACGTTATTGAGAATGGATGCTGTCGCGGGGCAGTCTCCGGGGTGCCACGTCCACGCGCTTCGCGGGGGCGTGATCTTCACGAGAATTCTCACGCCCGCGCGAAGCGCGTGGACGTGGCACGACTGTGCGCGATAGCGAACTCAGTGATGTGTCGGCATGACCACCGAGGGGGCGTGGGCGACATCGTGCCCGTGGTCATCGTGCCCATGACCACCATGTCCGTGATGATGCTGCTCCGCGACCGGTTCCGGGAAATGCGCCCAAGGGCCGCAGGCACCGGACAACTGCACCGATCCGCACAGGAACATAATGGTCATCAAAGCGGTCACATAAACCGTTTTTCCGACGAAATTGCTCAAAATCAGGCCAAAAATATGATGCTGTCCGCTTTCGGGCGGGGCGATTACCCCCCAGATCATGACAGCCATCACGCCGAATAACATCACGCCGACCCAGCCCCCTTGCAGCAGCACGGCCCGCAATTTGACCCAATTCACGGCATACAGCCAGAAGGCGAGCCAGCCGAGCAGCGGCGTCCAGGGCAGCAACAGCGCGAAGACCGAAATCACCAACTGCCAGACAGAACTCAGCAGCGTCAGGAGATTCGACAGGACTTCCAACACGGTCTCATCCTTCCACGGGGGCATCACAGGGATTTCTGATTGAATGTTTTATCAAAACCACTCGCGCAATGCCACTGTCCACATCAGAGGATCAGGGCCAATTTCTGATCGCGGAACAGATTTCCGTAGGGTGGGTCGAGTGCTCTGACGAGGCCTACCGTTACGATGTTGGAGGCCACAATCGGTGGGCCTCGCAAAGCCTCGACCGCACCCTACGAGAAAAATGGATTCGATTACCGAGCGGCCCGGAATCGTGAATCTGGTTCGCCCTGTGGCTATAATGCGGCGACACTCACGGAGCCGTTATGTTGACTGACGCGTTGCACAATTGTCGTTTTCTGAAAGCCTGCCGTCGCGAATCGGTGGATCGTACGCCGATGTGGATCATGCGGCAGGCCGGCCGCTATCTGCCGGAGTATATGGAAGTCCGGTCGAAGGTCACATTCATTGAACTGTGCAAAACGCCTGAACTGGCGGCCCAGGTGACGCTGGACGCCCAGCGAATTCTCGGCGTCGATGCGGCGATTCTGTTTGCCGATCTGCTGCCGATGCTCGAACCAATGGGCCTCGACCTGGAGTATCAAAAAGGGGAAGGCCCCGTGATTCACAATCCGATTCTTTCGGCCGATCAAGTCACGCGGCTGAAAGAACTCGAAGACCTCGGCTCGTTGCAGTTCACATTTGATGCCGTGAAGCTCATCCGCCGCGATCTACCGGCCGACATCCCGCTGCTCGGTTTCGCCGGGGCACCGTTCACACTGGCGTCGTATGCCATCGAAGGGGGTGGTTCGCGGAATTATCTGCGAACGAAGACGCTGATGTATCAGGACGAGGGGGCCTGGCGGCAACTGATGTCGACACTCGCCCGCAGCTTGATTCGATATTTGAAGGCGCAGATCGACGCGGGTTGCCAGGCGGTGCAGTTGTTCGACAGTTGGGCCGGTTGCCTGTCGCCGAGCGATTATCGCCGGTATGCGATGCCGTTCACGAAGCAGGTGCTGGACGGTTTGCCCCGCGATGTGCCGGTGATCAATTTTCTGACGGGCAACCCATCGCTCTTGCCTCTGTTGAGAGAAGCGGGAGGGCAGGTGATTGGGATCGACTGGCGAGTCGATCTCGCCGAAGCCTGGCAGACCGTGGGGTATGATCGAGCCGTGCAGGGGAATCTGGACCCGGTGAGCCTGCTTGCCGACTTGCCGACGCTGCGTCAGCGGACCAAAGACATTCTGGACGCCGCCGCAGGCCGACCGGGCCACATTTTCAACCTAGGTCACGGCGTCATGCCCGAAGTCCCGCCAGAGCATGCGAAGGCACTGGTGAAGCTGGTGGCGGAGTTGAGTTCGCAATGATTTCATCAGAGCCGGACGCGTCAGCGACGGTTTGCCGTTCATCAACCGTCGCTGACGCTTCCGGCTCTGAATGAAAATATCTTGTAGGTGAGCAACATAACGATGACCGCGACTACCGACCCTATCGCCCCTGTCCTCGGCCGCATTCCGAGTGGCGTGTTCATTCTCACGACCAGACACGCCGATGGTCGCGAGACCGGGACATTGGTGAGTTGGGTGCAACAGGCGTCGTTTTCGCCGCCCATGGTCACGGTCGCTGTGAACCGGAAGCGGTATCTGACCGAGTGGTTCACGGAATCGTCCGGGGTGGTGCTCAACCTTGTGGGCGAGCAGCAGAAGCAATTTTTGAAACACTTCGGAGCGGGATTCGGCCCTGAGGAGCCGGCGTTTGACGGCATGACGGTGAGCCGGACGCCTTCGGGTTTACCGATTCTGACCGATGCGTTCGGTCACCTGGAAGGCATTGTCCGTTCGCAGCTGGAGACGGGCGATCATGTCATTTATGCGGTCGAGGTGGTCTCCGCCGGAAGCGGCCCGATGTTTTCCGAGTCGAAGCCAATGGTTCACATCCGCAAGAACGGGTACAATTACTGATTCCATCGCCGCGAAGAAAGCAGAGACAATTCGGCCGCGAAAAGGCGCAAAAAACGCAAAAAAACTGAATCAGTAACGACTTGATCTGATGCGGTAGGATGTTCTTTTTTGCGACTTTTGCGCATTCTTGCGGCCAAGAGTCTGACGGACTGATGCACCATTACTCAATTTTTCTGCAAATCGAGATCCGTTATTTTAATGACCGCTGCCTCCACCCCGACCGCTCGTGTTTTGCTGGATCGCCTTGCCGCGATTGTCGGGCCGGAGGCGGTCTTGAATGATCCGGCGGAGTTGCTGGTTTACGAGTGCGACGGTTACGTCGTCGAGAAGAAATGCCCAGATGTGGTGGTGTTTCCGATTTCGACCGAACAAGTCGCGGCGATTGTCAAAGTCTGCAACGAATTCGATGTCCCCTTTGTGCCGCGCGGCGCCGGAACCAGTCTCGCCGGCGGATGCCTGCCCATCGGCGGCGGAGTGATGATCGCGTTGACGCAGATGAAGCAGATTCTCGAGATCAATCTGCGGGATCGGTATGCCGTCGTCGAGCCGGGGTTGGTGAATGTCCATCTGACCCAGCAACTCAAAGGAACCGGCTATCACTACGCCCCTGATCCGTCGAGTCAGGGGGCGTGCACCATCGGCGGGAATTTCGCCACGAATTCCGGCGGGCCGCATACGCTGAAGTATGGCGTGACGGTGAATCATATCCTCGGCGTGGAAGTGGTGATGCCGGATGGTTCGGTTGTCACTTTGGGCGGGCCGACGGAAGATGTGCCGGGTTACGATTTGACCGGCTTATTCGTTGGCAGCGAGGGGACGCTCGGCATCTGCACGAAAGTGACCGTGAGGCTGACACGCGATCCGGCGGCGTTTCGGACGATGCTCGGCGTGTTTGAAACCATCGACGATGCGACGCAGACCATCAGCAACATCATCGGCGCGGGGATTGTCCCTGCCGCGCTGGAACTGATGGACCAGGGGATCGTCTCGGCCTTGGAACAGGCGTTCCATTTCGGCTTCCCGTTGGATGCCGGGGCGGTGCTGTTGATCGAAGTCGATGGACTGGAAGTCGCGGTCGAGGAAGAAGCACAGAAGATCATCAGCATCTGCCACACGACCGGCGCGCGCGAAGTGCGGCAGGCCAATACGCCGAAAGAGCGGCAGCTTTTGTGGAAATGCCGCAAGCAGGCCTTCGGTGCGATTGGCCGGCTGAGTCCCAGTTATTGCACGCAGGACGGCGTTGTACCCCGGACGAAGCTGCCGGAGATTCTGCGATTCATCACGGCGTGCAGTCTGAAACACGACATCCGGATCGTCAATGTTTTTCACGCGGGCGATGGCAATATTCATCCGATCTTGTTATTCGACGAGCGCGATGCCGATCAGGTGCGCAGGGTATTGGAAGCCAGCGACGAGATTCTGACGAAGTGCATCGACCTCGGCGGCAGCGTGACGGGCGAGCATGGCATCGGCGTCGAGAAGATCAGCTTCATGAACAAACTCTTCACCGCGGACGACCTCGCCGTGATGCAACAGATTCACGACTGCTTCAATCCGACCAGCCGCTGCAGCCCCGGCAAGATGCTGCCGACCTCGGCCGGTTGTGGCAACGAACACGTCCCGCGCGCCACGCCGGGAAGAAGGGCGGCGATGTGACAATACCTTCCACCCATTCTCACTTTTCCCGATTTTGCATTTTGCATTTTGCATTTTGTACATTGCATTGCCTTTCCTCAAAGGCAGCACGCTAATGGAGACCTTCACCCCCGCGACCCAAACGGAACTGGCCCGGTTTATTGCCGGGAATGCCGGCGGGCCGCGCCGCGGCTTGTATCCGGCCGGTGGGCGAACGGCGTTGACAGTGGGGTCTGCCGGCGGGGCTGTTAATACGCTGATCGATACGACCACGCTGAACCGCGTGGTCGATTACCCGGCCCGCGACATGACCGTCACCGTGGAGGCGGGCATCCGCATCGACGATTTGCAAGCGATCCTCAAAGAACAGGGCCAGCGACTGCCGATTGATATCGCCCAGTCATCCCGAGCCACGCTGGGCGGGGCGATTGCCACCAACACCAGCGGACCGCGGCGGGCCGGTTATGGCACGTTTCGCGATTATGTGATCGGCATCAGCGCGATTGATGCCGCCGGGCGATTGTTCAAAGGAGGCGGCCGGGTCGTCAAGAACGTCGCCGGGTATGACATCTGCAAACTGCTTGTTGGTTCGCAGGGAACGCTCGCTGTCATTTCGCAGGTCACGTTGAAATTGCGGCCACTGCCCGAAACGTCGGCTCTGTTGTGGCTGACGTTTGACACGTTTGGTGAAGTGGAAAATGCGTTGGAACGCCTGCTGGTGTCGGATGCCCGGCCGGTGGCCGTCGAGGTGCTGAACGCCGCGTGTGCCCGGTTGATCTCGACGCAATCACGGCTCGAACTGCCGGCGGAGTCTCCCGTGTTGCTCCTGGGAGTGGAAGGTTCGCCGCACGAAGTCGATTGGCAGATCGAAAAGCTGCGCCGGGAAATGGTCCCCTATGGCGTGCAACTGTTCGAGAAAGTCGCCGCAACCCAGACGGCCGGATTATGGGACGCGTTGACCGAATTCCCGACATCAGCCGACGAACCGGCGACATTCCAGGCGAATCTGCGGCCGTCGCGGGCGATGGAATTCGCCCAGCGCGCGACCGAACTTGGCGTGGCAGTGCAAGTCCATGCGACGACCGGCATCGTCATTGGGCAGTGTCCGGAAAGTGTGGCCACTATCGAACAGACGACAGAATTACTGGCGGAGTTACGTCAACTGGCGTGCTCCGCATCAGGAAATCTGTCGATTCTGCATTGCGATGCCGAGTGGCAGGCCGTGTTGCCGATGTGGGGCGCGGCCGAACCCGGGTGGCCGTTGATGGCCCAGATCAAGCGGAAACTCGATCCGCACTGGGTGTTCAATCCCGTCCGCTTCGGAGATGTTTCGAGTCCGGTTGAAAGTTCAGGGTCGAGGATTGAGAGCCAGAAAGATTAGAACCGCCGATGACTACCGTCTTGTCTGAAGTCAAAAATCCAGGTTCCGCGAACAGCGCCTTGCCGGTGCTGGGGCAGTCGATTGATTACGACAAGTTTCTCGACTGCGTGCATTGCGGCCTGTGTACAGCGGCATGCCCCACTTATCTGGAAACGGGGAACGAGAACAACAGCCCGCGCGGCCGAATCTATCTGATGCGGGCTGTGACCGACGGCCGGTTGGAACTCACCGACGCCGTGAAGGGGCATCTCGACCTGTGCCTCGATTGCCGCAGTTGTGAAACGGCCTGCCCGTCCGGCGTGCAGTACGGCCGGTTGATCGAACCGTTTCGTGTGGAGATGCAACAAGCCGCCGCGGCAGCGCGAGGCCGCACCACCACCGGCGACTGGTTCCAACGGTGGATTCTCTACGGCATGTTCCCGTATCCGAATCGGTTGAAATGGGCGCTGGCCCCGGCGCGGCTGGCACAGGCGCTGGGACTGGACCGGTTCGCCGAGCGGATGGGCTTGATGAAGCTTTTGCCGGAAAAGCTGCGGCGGATGCAGCGGCTTTTGCCGGTCTTGCCGAAACGCGAACCGCCCCTGCCGGCCCGATTGCCGGCGATTGGCCCGCAACGGGCACGGGTCGCGTTGTTCACCGGTTGCGTTGCCGATGCGATCTTCCATCACGTCAATTGGGCGACCGCGCGCGTGCTGCAGCACAACGGCTGTGAGGTACTAATCCCCCAGTCTCAAGCCTGCTGCGGGGCGATTCATTATCACAGTGGAGCGGGTGCCCCGGCGTTGCAATTGGCGCAGCAGAATGCCGCGGCGTTCTCGCTGGATGATGTGGATGCGGTGATTATCAATGTCGCCGGCTGCGGGTCGATGCTGAAAGATTATGGCCACATGGCGCACGAACTCGCCGGCGACAACCCTGCTTTGTGCGAACCGTTAGATCGTTTCGCCCGCAAGGTAAAAGACATTTCGGAGTTCTTGTCGGCGTTAGGGCCGATTCCCCCGACTGGCGTTGTGGAGCGGAAGGTCGCGTATCACGATGCCTGTCATCTCGCGCATGCGCAGAAGATTCGCGAACAGCCGCGAGAACTGCTGTCGCTGGTGCCGGGTTTGGAACTCGTGCCGCTGGCGGAATCGGATATCTGCTGCGGTGCGGCGGGGAGTTACAACCTGACGGAAGGCGAAATGGCGGATCGGCTGGCCGCGCGGAAGCTCGCACACATTCTGGCAACCGGGGCCGATACGCTGGTCTCGGCCAACGCCGGCTGCACCTTGCAGATTCAGGCCGCGTTGCGTGACGCCGGGCATGACATCTGGGTCGCCCATCCGATGGAAATCCTGGATGCGAGCTACCGCGGGGCAACTTAGCGCCGCTCTAATAATACATATGCCTCTATAGTGATCCGCGAAACGGCAAGCAGAAATGGAACTATGATCCGCGCAGTGTGTTTCGATCTTGACGGTCTGATGTTCAATACCGAGGAGGTGTTCTATGCGTCGGCGGAAGTGCTGCTCGGCCGGCGAGGATTGCCGATGTCCCGCGCGGCGATGAACGCCATGCTCGGCCGTCGGCCGATGGAGTCGATGCAGAATCTCATCGACCTGTTGAGTCTCACAGACCAACCCGGTCCGCTGCTGGATGAGTCGCGCGTGATTTTTCACGAACTGTTGGACAGCCATCTGCAAGTGATGCCGGGCTTGTTTGAGTTGCTCGACCGGATTGAAGCGAAGGGTTTGCCGAAAGGTGTCGCGACTTCCTCGCCGCGCGATTATCTCGAACATATGCTCAACCGATTCGATCTGCTGCATCGCTTTCCGGTCACACTCACGGCAGGCGATGTCACGCACGGCAAACCGCATCCGGAGATTTATCTCACCGCGGCCGAGCGTCTCGGGGTGAAACCTGAGCAGATGCTGGTGCTCGAAGACAGTCATGCGGGATCAAAAGCGGGCGTGACGGCCGGGGCTTTTGTGGTTTCCGTGCCACACGATCATACCGCCGATCACGACTTCACAGGCACGCGGCATCAGGCCAGCAGCCTGATTGATCCGTTTATTCTGGATCTGATCTAAAGCCGCGAATGGCATTCGCGGTCTGCACCAGGGCAAAGACCGACGATACCATCGTCGGCTTTAAAATCACTTGGGTGCCGCCGGGCCGAGGATGGGTTGCACCCACGCCTGTTCAAAATCGCCGGGGGTTGAAGGGTTCGGGTGAGGTTTTGACGACGTGACACGTGCCCGCACATAAAGCTCATCGCCCGTGAATTCGTACGCTGCGGAGGATCCCTCGACCGATTTCAGCACGGCACCAATGTCCGCACTGTATTGGCGGGTCACGTCGGTCAAGGGTTGACCGTCTTTTCCTAGCACGGGCTGGCTGACGCGGTCGAAGTCTTTTCGCGTGCCAAGAAATTCAATCTTGCAGGTCACGCCGGCTTCTGGTTTGACCTGAACCGCCAGGCGGTCGCGGCTGGATTCAATCCGCTCGAGCGCGACGCCGTTGCTGGCATAAAACCGCCCCGCTTCCAGCGCGCCGATCATCGCCGCGGGCGTGAGTTCATCGCTCAGCGTCACCACCCAACCCCGGCCAGGTTCGCTCGCGCGGCTGGGAATGTTGTGATAGTTGTGACCGTCGTCTGTGGCCAATCCATAGAGCAGGGGCAATTCCAGTTCCGCGATTCGAAACGCGTTCAGAATGTCCCAGAACCGTTCCATCCCGGCGTGCTGTTCATCGCCCGCGTTATCGACCCCCGGATGCCCGTTGTAGACCTCAAAAAAATTCTCGCCGCGAACGGCCATCAGATCTTCCGCCGTCACCCCCCAACCGAAGTTCGGATGGTTCAAATGGACGATCATCGGCTGACCGGTGCGCTCCCGCTGGGCGATCACCGCATCGAGATTACGCTGAATTGTCTGAGTGACGCTATCGCCACCCAGCGGTGGAATTGCTTCCTTGATATTCGAGACATTCATATGGATCGGGCGTTTCCCGAAGCGGTCGGAGATCTCTTCGCCGCGCAGCAGCAGAAACTCTCCCGGCACATCCAATTGTTTGGCAACTTCGGAAAACATTTTCAAGCGGACTTCACGCTTGTTCTCGACCGTGCGTTCCACGACCCAATCTTTGGAAAATTTTGCTTGCAGCTTTTCAAAGGCCGGTAATTTGCCGGCGGTCTGCTCGATGTCGATCCAGCGTTCGACTTCGTCGATCGTGTTGTGATCGGTGATGCAGAGAAAGTCGTAATCGTGATCCTTGTACCACTGCCCGACCATCTCCAGATAATCGTCGCCGTCGCTCCATTGGGTGTGGGTGTGCAAGTTCCCTTTTCGCCAGCGGAACTCACCCGTTTCGGCAAGAATTGTGGTGCCAGGGAGATCAGCATCTTTTGCCGGTGACGTGTTCCGAAACCCCACAGCGCAGGCGGCCAGCAAGGCCACACACACGAGACTTTGCAGCAGTTTTCGAGCAGTGCCGGTCATGGGAGCGCCTTCGTCAGTAGTCATGCAGGCTGAACAAGGCTGCATTTTCGGACATCGATTCCGAGGTGTCAATCCGACTGGTCAGGCAAAGTCTGAGGTTCGATCCGTTCGCTCGGGTTCGGGGGACGTTGCGCGCGATATCGCGCCGGTTGAGCCACGGGAACAAAGCGGGTCGATACCCCCAGCATGGCTTTTCAAGAACTCGACCTGTTGCAGAAACATCCCGAATGGCTTGTCACCTTACAAGCCTATTGGGACGCCCACACGTCTCGAAAAAAAGAGGTGGCGGACTTTGACGGCTGGATCGGACGGCTGACGGCGATCCCCGCAATTCCGACGGAAACACTCTCCGGAATTCATGGAAAGCTGATCGCCTTCGGCTATCTCAAGTTCGAGTTGACGCCGAAGGACACGACGCTCCGCTATCAACTGACGCCGATCGGTCGTTCCGCCGTCACCGGAGAATCTCCGTTGGAGGCCGGTGCGGAAGCCGAACTGGCTATGTCCGCGTAATTCGGCGTCGGTTCTTGCGACTACTCGATCCGTGTGGCTGGATCCCAGCCGGCGATGGCGGCATCCGGGGCCAGCACGAAGATTTCCACGCGGCGATTCTTGGCCCGTGATTTGTCATCCGAATTCGGGGCCACCGGCTGGAACATGCTGCAACCAGCCGCTTCCATTCGCTTCTCGATAACGCCTGATTTTCGCAGTGTCAACACAACCGAGTTCGCCCGATTCGTTGACAAGTGCCAGTTGGTCGGGTGTCGCGACTTGGTGCTGGCCTTGGAAATCGGCTTGTCATCAGTATGGCCAACCACCAGCACGCGCAGATGTTGCGCATCGGGTTGATTCATGATCCTGGCGAATTCTTCCAGTACCTGGCAGCCTTCTGGCCGGACATCGTCGCTGCCAAGAGCAAACAACAGGTCGGAATCGAACTTACTGACGCCGGTCGCCGGATCGAATTCAAATTGCGGATATTTCCGCCGCAGTTCTTCTAATCGCCGGGTGGAATCATCGGAAAGGGGGCTGTTGCCGCTGCGGGCACCTGTCAACAGGTTCTTAACGCGATCTTCGAGCTGCGAATTGGAATTCTGGATGTTCGCCAGTCGTTGATTGGCGAGGTCCAGATTCTGCTTTAAGGCCTGATTCTCGGCCGATAGCGCCCCGGCATTCTGGCTGAGGCCGTTGCGTTCCATCATCAATTGTTGATTTTGCCGATACATCATCTGCGTGCGTAACTGACTTTGTTGCAAATACTGCTGCGATACGCCCTGGCAGCCCGCGAACATGGTTAGTCCGCATGCCGAGATCAGCATGCACATCCGTGTGCCAGACATCATCGAGAACTCCTTCACGAAGCACGCGGAGTCGAGCGCCAGCCGTGCCGTCGATGGTCCGCACAAACGGAGCATGACAAACGCAGAACTGCCGCTGCGATCCACGGTCGCAGTCGTTCAACATCAAATTGTCGTATGGGGTAGAGATCGAAGGCCATCGGGAGCTGACAACCCGAAAAACCGCAGGGTTGCCAGTGCCGTCGAGTGCCTAGGCGGGGGGTTATAGTCGGCGAATTCGCGACTGCCAAGACAGACTTGAGGGAATTCCGGCTGGACCGCCGGTTTTTTGGCTAGCGAGAAGTCCGTGGCATGCAATCCGGCAAATTCTGCCGCTGCCAGTCACGGACCGGGCCGGCAACATCGAGTTGGCAGACTGGAAAAGCGGGGAAGCTATTTGAACAGTCCCGAGAAGATACCGATCAGTTCACCGGAATAGACCGACGAACCGGCATTCCCCCAAATCGTGCGTAGCAAATCGACGCTGATCATCGCGCCGAGGGTCAGCGCTAGTGTTGAAACCGCCAGCAGCGATAACGTGCCGGTGCCCCATTCCACTTCCTGAGGCACAGCAATTCGGCTGCCGAGCGCAGGGAGATCGGCGGCGCTGCCACCTTCCACAAAACTTTCGTCGAACACCGAATCATCGGAGTCAAAGACTTCGAGTTGCTCGAGTTCGTCGTCTTCGCCCAGAATGTCATCGGCGACTTCGAGTTCATCATCGTCGGTGCCGCTATCGTCCAGCGCATACGATTCATCGTCATCCAGATCGCTGATGCCGCCGAGTACGGCCTCTTCGTCCTCTTCAAACATCACAATGCTGGTATCGCCTTTCCCCTTCTTCTTCGCAGGAGGGAGATTCAGCGTGGCCAGTTCGCTGGAATCATCGAGCATCGGAACTTCAACGTCCGTTCGTGCGGCATCGTCTTTTGAGAGGAGCAACGGGATGCCGGAATCGAGATCGTCTTGCGGTTTGCCCCGTTTAACGCCGCTCCGCGGACCAGCTGCCAGCCGCTTGCCGCTATTTCCGCCGCTCAACCGAATACCGCTATCGGCATCGAGCCGAATCCCGCTGTCGCCGGACAGGTGAATGCCACTGTCACCTTCGAGGGTAATTCCGCTGCCTTCATCGAACGCCAGATCGCTGTCATTATCTTCTGATAGCGTGGCGGCACTGTCGCTTTGCAGGACGAATCCGCTTCCGCCGTCGCCTTCCAGCAGAATGCCACTGTCGGCGGGGGCCGTCAGCGCGATGCCGCTATCGCCTGATAGGCGAATGGCGCTTCCAGCGCCCAATCGAATCCCACTTTCGCTGCCCAGCGGCAGATTGGTGTCATCGAGCAGGACGGAGTCGGCACCGGTGAGGCTGGCGTCATCGAAATCCAGGAAACTTTTGCCGGACGATTTTCCGCTCTTCGGTCCCAATGTAGGTAGCAGGGAGACATCGCTGTCACTGGATTTCTTTTTCTGACCACGTCCCACCAGCTTCACATCGCTGTCGCTGCCCAGCGGCGGCGCGAGCCGGACATCGCTGTCGGAATCCGCCAACTGCACGTCACTGTCGGAGTCGGTCAACTTCACATCGCTGTCCGAGTCCAACATCTTCGGCGCGACAAGCTGCACGTCGCTGTCGGTGGGCGTGGGCCTTTGCCGCACTTCCGTCAAACGCACATCGCTGTCGGAATCGGCCATCGCGGGAATATCCGCGCTGCTCCCCGCCAGCTTGGCGGGAAAACGGTCGTCCGGAACCAGTCGCACGTCGCTATCAGACGCCGCGCCGCGCCCTTTAGTGATGATCGTCGGTTGACGGCTGATTTCGTCATCATCGTCCATCATGGGCACTTCGGGATTGGAATCGGGCTGACGCCGGCGCTTCAATTCCTCAATGTCTTCCGCTTTGAACTTCCAGGTGCCGCGATCAGCGAACCCGCGGACTTCGCCCTTCTCGCGCAGCCGTACGAGTTCATCCGGCTTGAGCTTCAAGATCCCGGCGGCTTCTTCAAGGCTGAGATATTTCTTGATCGACATGGCGAATTACTCTGTCAGACAGCGGCGCGGACGTGTTGTCCATCCTGGACGAAGTTCTCCATGATCGACGTTAGCAATTTCCAAACTTGCGCGATCGGAATCACACGCAAAGTCAGACGACAAACTCCACTGGAATCTGATGTTAGATCGACAGCACGACTACCGTGAATTGATGGCTCCCCCGTCAGCCCCGCCGGGATTTGCGTCCCCGTTCAACAATTGCCGCGTCCTGAGCGCATCCGGCAGTTCGCGGTGCATCCTCACAACCGATTTACCTTACCTCCATGCTATCCCCTTCGTCGTGGCAGAATCAAGATGTTCCTCCGGAATTCCCCGGCAAACGGCTGTTTGTCAATCTACCTCCAAGGGGTGAATTCGGGTGGCACGACCCTGAGGCCTTGGGAAGGGCGTAGTCTTCGCACGATCTCCACGCCCTTCGAGGACACAGGGTCGTGCCACCCGAATCCACGCGGACGAGGAAAGACTTACGCGGATGCCTGCGAGAATTCCGCGACCACGGCGGCAGCGAGATTGGTAATCTGCTCCACAGGCACACTCAAGCTGATGCTGATGCGCAGCCGGGATGTTCCCCGGGGCACCGTGGGGGGGCGAATCGCTCCCACCAGAAACCCGCAGGTCTCCAACCGCTCGGCCAAGATCACGGCTCGATGCGAATCATGCAGCACAATCGGCACAATCGGGCCAATTGATCCAGGCATGACAGTGACCCCGTCGGCCGCCAATTCGGCGCGAAACCTTTGCGACCGCTCGTGCAACTCACAGATGCGGTCCGGTTCCTGTTGCAGAATCGTGATGGCGGCCTCGGCGGCGGCACAGACCGCAGGGGGAAGAGCCGTGGAATAAATCTGCGTCCGGGCGGAATTCCAGAGATAGTCAATCAGCGTTTGCGATCCGGCGACGAAACCCCCCAGGCACCCCACGGCCTTGCTGAGCGTTCCCGTCCTCACGGCGATCCGCTGCTCCACCCCGAAATGCTCCGCAACCCCTCGCCCCGTCGCACCGAATACGCCGGTGGCATGTGCTTCATCAACGATGATCTCGGCCCCGTATTTTTCAGCAAGTTCACACAACCCGGGAAGCGGCGCGAGATCGCCGTCCATGCTGAAGACGCCGTCGGTGACGATCCAGATTCGCGATGGTCGCCGCTTGTGTCCCCTCGCCCCCGCTTCGGGGGAGAGGGCCAGGGAGAGGGGGCGATCCGTCACGCGGGTAGAATTCGCAGAACTGCCGCTTTGATGCTGGGGATGGAGACCTTCGGACGGGGAGAAGGGCGGGGTCGGGAGACCCGCGCCCAACGGCATCGCGCCCAACTGGTAAGACGATAGGCCAGCGAGCTTGTCCAATTCCCGTTCCAGCATGGCGAGATCATCATGGCGATAGACGCGCAGTTTCGCGCCGGACAGGCGGCAGCCATCAACTAGACTGGCATGGTTGAAGCGATCGCAGAAAATGATGTCGTCTTGCTGTATCAACGCCGACAGCGTGCCGACATTTGCCGCCATCCCGGTCGGAAATAGAATCGCGGATTCTGTGCCTTCAAACTGCGCAATCCGTCGTTCCAGCCGCGCATGCCAATCAGTGCGCCCGCCTAACAACGCACTCGCGCGTGACCCGACGCCGGCTTCTCGCAGCGCTTGCTCGGCCGCGGAGATGACGCGCGGATCACCGGCAAGGTTCAGATAATCGTTGCCGATGAAATTCCAAACGCACTGTCCATCGACTTCGCAACGGCCATCAGACAGCCAGCGCGTGATGCGGCGACGGCGGAGGAGATTGTCGTTCGCGAGAGATTGTAGATCATCGGCGAGAAAGGTGAGGGGAAGCATAAGGGACTGCGAACTCGCAAGCGTGCGGCGTGCCGCCTGGCAATTTCAACCAACAACCAACAACCAACAAGAATCAATACAACGAAATCACATGATTGCTGAGCCGTTCGCAGCCGGTCTCGGTGATCAGATAATTGTGTTCGATGCGGATGCCGCCGATGCCTTCAACATACAATCCCGGCTCCAGAGTCACGACATCGCCCGCGATCAGAACATCTTCGCTTTCCGGCACCAGGATCGGCGGTTCGGGATGCGCCAGGCCGATGCCGTGGCCCGCGTGATGTTTGAAATTCTCCGCCAAGCCCGCCTCGCGAATCGGCTTTTCCGTGGCGTCGAAAACATCCTTCGCCAGCGCCCCGGCTTTCAAGGTCGTTTCCCCGTTGCGCATCGCCGCGGAGACAGTCTCGAATAAATGCATCTGCTGCGGATTCGGATCGCCCACGCACAACGTATTGGTGAAGTCGCAGCGGTAGCCATCGAGGACGACCGAATAATCGAGGATGAAAAAATCGCCTGTGTTCAACTTGTACGCGGTCGGCAATCCGCCGGCTTTGATCAACGTCGGCGTCGTGGCTCGAAAATCGCCATAGATCAGGCAGGGGCGGCCGGCTTTCTCCATAACGGCGTTGTAGACCGCGCGGAAGATATCGTATTCGCTCAAGCCCGGTGTCAGAATTTCCCGCGCTTTCGCCTGCCCGGCTTCACACGCGCGGACCGTCTCTTTAATCAATGCGATTTCGTCCGCTTCTTTTTTTCGACGCAACCCGCGAATCACCGTTCCCAGATCAGCCGGCGCGCGACCCGGGGGATCTTTCGCCTCACTGCGCACCGAATGGGCTTCGTGATCCAGCCCGAGCAGTTCAAACGCTCCCAGCGGCAACCACTCGGCTTCGACCGCGCCGACCCGGCCGTACAACCGCTCGCTGATTTGTTCAGCCGCTTTCAACAACGCATGATCGCGATTCATCACCGAATGGCGATGGTCGTACCACTTGATCATGATCTCTTCATCGATGAACGGTTCGCCGGCCCGTGACCGCAGCGTGAAGTTATCGCCGAGGAGTGTTGCCTTCCCGTCGCGCTCCAGAAGCAGCCAGCCCCGTTCACCGGCTGAAAAACTCAGCGGTTGCACCCAGAAGTTACTCAGGTAATGCACATGTCGCGGATCGGCGACCAGCACCCACTCGACATCCGCGGGAAGGGTGTCCCAAAGTCGTTTGCGGCGAGCAAGGCAGCCGGCTTCAGTCAGCATGGTGATGGTCCAAGATAGTTGTTGACAGGCGTTAGATATTAGGCGTTAGGCGTTAGTAGAGGAGATCATCAGATGCGGCAGCAGTTTTCTAATGCCTAAATCCGAACGCCTAAAACCCTCTTTAATGTACGCCCTTTTCCGCGAGCCAGCGTTCAGCGTCGAGCGCTGCCATGCAACCGGTGCCGGCGGAAGTGATCGCCTGCCGATAATAACTGTCGGCGACATCGCCGGCTGCATACACCCCTTCCACACTGGTCCACGTGCGGTGCGGTTGCGAATACAGGATGTAGCCCTTGTCGTCGATCTGTACCTGGCCTTTGAGAAAGTCCGTGTTCGGCGTATGGCCGATCGCGCAGAACATTCCGCCTGCTTCCAGCGTTTCGATGGCGCTGGTTTGTAGATTCTTGATCTTCACCCCTGTCACCCCGGCTTTGTCATCGCCCAAAACCTCTTCGACGGCCGAGTGCCACTTCACATCAATCTTGGGATTCTCGAGTGTTCGCTGAGCCATGATCTTGCTGGCGCGGAACTCACCCCGGCGATGAATGAGGTAGACCGTCGACGCGAATTTCGTCAGATAGCCGGCTTCTTCCATCGCACTGTCGCCGCCACCCACCACAACCAGCGGCTTGTTACGGAAGCGTGGGAGCGCGCCGTCACACACCGCACACGCCGAGACGCCCCGGTTTTTGTAGAGGTCTTCCGACGGCAGGCCGAGGTAATTGGCCTTGGCACCGGTGGCGATGATCAACGCATGCGTGGTGTGATCCTGGCCTTCCAGCGTTTTCAAATGAAACGGCCGCTGCGAGAGATCGACGCTGACGATGTCATCGGTGATGATCCGCGTGCCGAAGTTTTTCGCCTGCTGCCGCATCAGTTCCATCAACTCCGGTCCGGTTACGCCATGCGGCGCGTCCTTCCCACGATACGGCACAAGATGTTCGGGCAGCGCGGATTTGAGATAGCCGGTTAAATCACCAGCCGGCCAGCCGGGATAGTTCTCGACTTCGGTTGTCAGATTCAACTGGCCGAGGGGCAACGTTCCTTGAATGCGATTCTGTTCGGTCGCGGCACCTTCAAAAACCAGCGGCTCCAGATTCGCCCGCGCCGCATACACCGCCGCCGCCCACCCCGCCGGTCCAGAGCCGATAATCACTACACGTTCCGTCACAGCAAAACCCTTCGATCAGATGCTAGGTTTGTTTCTTCACTTATTCCCTCGCTCCCGCCGCAGGGGAGATGGGGCGAGCGATTCAAATGACTCGCCATCCCGCGACATTATACGCGCCGCATCGCATCTTGGCGACGCAGCGCACAAATCAAAGACAGGAACCACGAAACACACGAAATACACGAAAAAATCAAGGAGATCAGCCTGTTTTTCTTTCGTGTATTTCGTGTGTTTCGTGGTTATGCATTTTGATTTACAGAATCTCCAGCGTCGGCATCTTGGGAGCGTCCAACAGCGATTTTGCGATCTGCAATGCCGCTTGTTGACACATGCTCAACAAATGCGGCTTCGCGGGGGAATCGTCGGCATACAGGCTGGCGATTCGGCCGTCGTCGCCACGGATACGGATCTGGGCTTCAATCGGGATTTCGCCGAGAAACGGCAGGCCCAATTCGGCCGCTTTCGCTTTCGCGCCGCCCCGGCCGAAAATGTCGCCCGTCATGTTCTCGACGATGCCGAGGATCGGGATATTCACCTGCTTGAACATGCTAATCGCCTTAACGGCATCCAAAAGTGCGACCTGCTGCGGCGTGCAGACGACAATCGCCCCAGCCAGCCCCAGCAGTTGCGACAATGTGAGCGACACATCGCCCGTGCCCGGCGGCAAGTCGATAATCAGGTAATCGAGTTCGCCCCAATCGGTGTCCGACAGGAACTGCGTGATGGCTCGATGCAGCAGCGGGCCGCGCCAGATCACGGCCTGATCAGGCTTCACGAAGTACGCCATCGACATGACTTTGACGCCGTCGGCATCCACCGGTTGAATGCGGTCGGCGGTTTTGCCATCGGGTGTGGGAACCTTGAACACCGCCGGCACGCCATGCGAACCGACCATATGAGGAATGCTCGGTCCATAAACATCGGCATCCATCAAGCCAACTTCACAGCCCAATATCTTGAGACCATAAGCGAGCGACGCGGCGACGGTGCTTTTGCCGACGCCTCCTTTCCCGCTGCCGACAGCAATCACATTTTTGACTTTGAGACCGATGGAGCCGCCCGTCATTTTGCCTTTGACGGTCGAGGTCGTTTTCACATCGACGGCCGTAACATCCGGGAAAGCGCTGCGCACCGAGGACTGAATCAGCTCACGGAGCCGGTCCTGATCGGGAAATGCCGGAGTGGGCAGTTCGAGATGGATCGTGACTGTTGCTCCCGCGAGCTGCACGCTTTTGAGCATGCCGGCATCTTGCAGGGAGCGGCCCAACCCCGGCACCACGATGCGACGCAATTGTTCTTGAAGCTGAAAGTCGTTCGGCATGATGGTGAGTGATAAAGAGTAAATCGCGTAAAGCCCGGCGTCGGCGACGCCGGGACATTTCTTGCTTTGTATCACCCTATCGACACCATCACAACGACTGACGGCAATCGTCCTGCTTGAATCTCAAATCCGAGATTCAAAGATTGTGCTTGAGCATACGGTCCCGGCGTTGCTAACGCCGGGCTTTGACAGCGATCAGCGCAGCCACCGCCGGCAGCAGCGGGCCAGATCGTCGCCGGTCGGCAGGTCGGCGAAATAGGCCACCACGCCTGCCTCACGCAGCACCCATTCCAGATCGGTGTACTTCGGCGATGAAATCAGGATCAGCGGAGAGGATTGGTGCAATCGCTGCCGCGCGGCCAACCCCGTCAGGCACTCTGCGGGATAGTTCTCAAAGTCGATGACCGCGACAGTTTGCGGCGACGAGAGCATTAATCCGCTCAGCTCTGACCATTTGCGACAGCCACGGACTTGCACGGCCGACGCGTAAAACTGCCGCTGGAGTTCGGGCGTCCAATACGGTTCTCGTTCCAACACGAAAATGACAGGAGCCGTGCGTTGAGCCCAAAATGACCTTCTCTGGCTCTCAACCATCAACTCTGAACCCTCAACCATGTCACGCCAGCAGTTCCGTTACTACGCGTGCGCCGTCGGGGACCAGCGGGATTGGTCGGCCCGATTTGTCCGGCAGGAACTGATGCGGTTCGATGCCCAGCAAGTGGTACATTGTCGCCAGCACATCCTTCGGCGACACGGGAACCGAGGTGACGTCGCCGGCGATCTTATCGGTCGCACCGACGACCCGACCGCGGGCAATCCCGCCGCCAGCGAAGATCGCGGAATAGGCCCGCGACCAGTGATCGCGGCCCGCACCTTGCGCGCCATTGATCTTAGGCGTGCGGCCGTGTTCGCTGATACAGACCACCAGCGTGTCGTCCAACATGCCCCTCTGATCCAAGTCGTTGATCAATCCGGCATAGCCGATGTCCCAACTTGGCAGAAGTTGATCGACCATGCGGGGATAATGATTCCAATGCGTATCCCAGGCATCGCCGGCGATGCCAAATTCATCCCAGAAAACGCTGACAATCCGCGTACCGGCTTCGATCATGCGGCGAGCCGCCAGACTGGCTTGGCCCCACAACGTCATCCCGTACGAATCGCGAATTGAGTCCGGTTCCTGGCGGATATCGAGCGCCTGCGAAACTGTGGTCGAGCGAAGCAGAGAATAGGCCATGTCCTGAAACTTGTCGACTGCCTGACCGCGACCATGACCATCGAACTCGCGACGGGCAGCGTCGAACTGATGCAACAGCGACCGCCGGCGGTCCATCCGGTCGAGCGTCAATTCCGAGGGAAGCGATGTCGAAGCCATACGGAAATGGCAATCGGTTTTGCAGCCCAGGTAGGGGTCCCAGATGGGTTCGACGCGTGTGCCCAGTGACTTGACCACCGAGCGAGTCGCCTCGCCGTGGAATTCCGTCCAGACGGGATTGTAGGTGCCGCCGAGATAGGCCGCATACGGACCGGCGCGATGAACTTCCCCGGTGCGCTGCGTGCTGAAGCCGAACGGCAACGCCACATTTTGCGGAACGGTAGGGATCGACTTGCTCTGCTGACGGTCGATGTATTCGACAGCGCTGGCGAAGTAGGGATGATGCCGGGGATCGTTCGGGCTGAGTTCCATGCCGACATCGATCACCGGTACGCCGGTCATCGCATTCGCGACACCGTGGATCGGATACTCATGCGTCATCGACCGCAGCACGGTCGTTTTGTGCATCATCTTCGCCATGTGCGGCATGTGCTCGCAGACATCGAGTCCCGGCAGCGACGATGGAATGGGATTCATCGTCCCACGGATTTCGATCGGCGCTTCGGGTTTGAAGTCGACCGTCTCCAATTGGCTGGGGGAGCCATAGAGAAATAGAATGATGCACTGCTTGGCGGAGCCGAAGCCACCGGGTTTGGTCCCGCCGTTGCCGACGGCGGGCTTTGTCTGTTGCGCCTGGAGTAGATGCGGCAACCCGACGCCGAGCAGGCTCGTCCCGCCGACTTCGAGCAACTCTCGTCGTGTGACGCCGTTACACAATTTCCGCGGCGAACTCATCACGCGCAGCATAGGATCATCTCCCCAGTATGAATCAATAATATCTTATGCTATCGGCGAGCGATCAGCAAGAGGATGAAACGAATTCCGTAGGGAGCGGATGAACGCTCAGCGAACGCGAACCTGCTCCACCAATCCGTCCGCATCCAGCGTAAACTGATAGGTTTTCTGGTCGATAGTGATTGTCTCGATGTTCCCCAGAGAATCTCGCGTCAATTCGGCTTCCTCGCGAGCCAGATAAACCGAGCCGTTTTCATGTCGATACAAATAAGTGCGAGGTTGGTCCATCGAATAGACATCCGCCATCAGCAGCCACTCATCGAGACAGCCCGGGGCACCGCGCTCGAAACGGTGGAGGGCAAACTGCAACATGTGTTCGCTGTCGCTCAGGTATTGGTTGGCGAGAGACGCGATCGATTCCTGCCGCGTCTCCAGAAAAAATGGGATTCCATACCGGGGCGGCGTGTAGGTTGTCTCATTTCGGCAGACATTCAGCGTTCGCGTCTTGCCGGGGCCGGTGAGCCAGTAGTCGCCCCAGGCCGTGTTCCAGTTGGACGCTTCGCCATCCCAGAGTTTTTCCACTCTGAAATGCTTTTTCGTCGCTTCCCAGTCGACACCAATCCCATCCGGCGGCACGAACTTCACGTCCGCGCCGGCGATCTTTCGCATGTGCCGCCAGTATTTCTGGTTGTACTTGGGAACCGCCACGAACCGGGTGGCGTCCACGCGATGGTTCAATTCATGGGCCAGCACCAATCCAAAGTAGTCATTCTCGCAGGGCTTGAAATCGTTCGGAAACGAATTCTCGCTGCTTCCGGGAGTGCCGGATTCATTGGCAAAGATATTCACCCCGCCGGCATGCAGCACCTCCAGCCGCGGGCCGAGATACTCACCGATTGTGATGACTTCCGTAACGGCATTGACGCTGCGGTCGCCCAGCAATGGGGCCGGAATCTGGGACAGATAGCTGTAAAGCGTTTCCTGTTGATTGGCAGTCGCGCGGCCATTCTCAATGATTAAAGTGCCGAACTCGATCAAAATGTCCCTCAGCCGTCCCTCGAAGCCGATTGTCTCGGCAACGAATTGACGATGCGTCTGAGCATCAGGATTGCCATCATGCAACAACATCAACAGCGTCCAGGTCTGGCATGCCAGCGACGGGATATAGGGCTGCGTCTTGATGTCGTGGTGACCACGCTTCAGCCATGGCGCATATTCGGCGAGGTGCCGCACATACCAGTCACGAATCTGCCGTCGCGATCCCGGCGTGTTGAGGAACCCCTGGCAGAGTCGGTAGATGCCGTGATGCAAACCGAGTAGTTCGGTTCGCAAAGTCTCGTCTTGCTGAAGATCCGCCCCGAGATTCAGCGAATGCGCGCGCATGATGGCGGAGATGCGGTCGAGCCGTTGGGAAGTCGGGACACCGCGAAGCCAGAAGAGTTTCCCGTTGCGGCCACCAGAAATCATGTCGAGCGTGCCATCGCCATCCAGATCACCAAACGTCGGTGTGGTGTCGTCACCGGCGATTGCTCGCAGCTCCATCGGCTTTCCCGTGGAAAGAATCGGGGCGACTTCGGTCACGGTATTGGGGATGGTTGGCGGTTGTCCCGTTGCGGCCTGCGGCGATGCGATGAGAAAGCTGATCGTCCCCCAATTCATACCGTAGGCGAAGTCAAGGATACCGTCTCGATTGACATCAAACAAAGTCGGGTGGACGTTGTAGGAGTAGGCTGGCTCGGTCTTGCCCAGCGTTAGAGCCACACCTACGCCAAATTGCGGTTGCTGGGCGGTTCCCGTGTTGCGGTAACAGAGAATCGGTCCCGAGAATGTTCCCGCGACGAGATCAACATCGCCATCCTTGTCCCAGTCGCCGGCGTCAATCCGCCCTCCACACCCTTTCGTCAGCTCGAGCGGCATACTCCCTGGGCCGGGAACCGCTTTGAGTTCCACGAATTTTGGTTCCTGGCGAGTGCCGCGGTTTTCCAGCATCGAAACCTGCGTGTCATCATGGGCGATCACCAGGTCCAATTTCAGATCGCCGTTCATGTCAACAAAACAGGCCGTTGTGAGTTCCTTTCCCGCTTGCAATGGCGAACCATTAATAATCACCGGTTCAGGTTTGGCGAATCGCCGGTCCCCTTGATTGCGGATCAGCCAGACTTTGCCATCGCCCGCCCCGACCAGCAGGTCATCCTCGCCATTGGCATCCCAATCAACGAGTCGGGTCACAGCGTGATGGCCAAAATCGGGGGGCATCTCGCCGAGTGAAATCTCGACCGGCGGGTCAAACGTCGTCGTCCCTGCCAACTGAGTGTCAGCCGCAAGCACAGCCGTTCCCCAAATGACAATCAGGCTTATCGCCAAGCGGGCAGTACAGTTCATAAGTTTCTCCGACCCGGCGTGTTGTATCTCGGCACTTCAGAATAGCAACTGGATGCTCGCATCACGATGACCAATCTCAAACATCGCAAATTCGCCTTAATCCACCGCCAACTCAAGCTCTCCCGCGGATCGCCGGGGCGAGAAAATCGATGGCGGCGAGGATTGTTTGAATCGTATGGGCGGTCTCCTCGAGAAAACTTTGCCGCTGTCGATCCCCGTTGACAACTCCGTCTTCCACGGTGAAACGCTGGACCGTGATCGTGTTGGCCAAAATCGCGGCGTGCAATTGCGTGAGTTCCGCGTGTGCCCAAAGACGGAACTCCACTAGTTCGATTGGATCGAGATCGTGACGCAAGAGAACAGTTTCGTCGGCGGTCCGTTGGCGTTGAAGACGGGCCAGCGTTAAACCTTGGGTGCGGAACAAATCCCCCTGTCGATAAGCACGCCGCAAGGCCCCCGCGACGGTGAATTGCAACATCACGTCTTGACCGAAGTAAACCGACCACCAGCCGTTCGCACGACTGCCGACCAGCACCGGCTCCGCTCGGCCGGCAATCAAAAGCTCCGCGCGGGATGTGAGTGCCACGGCTTCCGCCCAGAGGTCTTCGCGGTCAGCTTCCTGTCGCGCCATAAATCACGTTCCAATTCGCTGTTCAACCAATCCCGAGGAGTCAACATCCGCAAGCCACACAGCCCCCTGTGACGGGAAGAATTGCCTCAGAATGAGTTTCAGACCACCCCGTTCACAATTCAGTTTCGTGAATTTTCCGAGCAGGGGCTAGGCTTCCGCAGTTTACGGTGGTATCTTTCTATACGAAACGCCCTTCTGAGTGATCCTTTCCGCGTCTTGGGCCGCGTTCGTGGATTCTTGTTGACCCTGATTGTTGATTGCCAGCTTTTCAATTCGAGTCGATGCTGAAGTAGGTCATGATAACTCGCGATGCGTCACAACCCGATGTGAATTCTGAGATCCGAGCGTCGGTCGGACGCCTGCTTCGGTTAAGTTTTGTGTGCTGAGGTTGACCGCGAAATCTTCCTTATTGAATGGAATCACACACGATGACCATTTTGTTGGATCGGTCGGAGCCCCTGTCATCCGCTGAGTTCGCCGTCATCGATTCCGAACGTATGGATGAGGTCGCCCGCCGACACAAGCAGGTCATTGACTTTCTTCAACAGGAACATTACGACGCTCTCCTCTTGCAGCAACCGGCGAACCTCTCCTGGTTCACAGCCGGCGGCGAGTTCCGCGTCTGCAGTTCATCCGGCACATCTGCGGCGTTATTCATTACGCATGATGCACGGGTGATCGTCTGCAATAACATCGATACGCCACAAGTTCTGGATTTCGAGGCGCCCCATCTCGGATTTCAGCTCAAAGAACGATCATGGACGGAGCCACGCTCGGTCCTGTTAAGCGACTTGTGTCGTGGCCGGAAAGTGGCCTGCGACAGTCCCTTCCCCGGAGCGATGGATGTTGGTCCGCGATTGTTCAATATGCGATTACCATTGGCCGCCTACGACACCGTGCGGTTGCGTCAGGGTGGCCGTCTGGTTGCTCATGCTGTCGAAGCGACCTTACGCGGAATCACGCCCGGCCGTACGGAAGCCGAGATCGCCGGCGAAATCGCCCATCGCTTGATCAAGCATCAGATCGCCCCCGAGAAGATACAAATTCTGGCCGATGGCCGGGCCTTGCGGTATCGCCACTGGCGGGCGGCGGACACCGCGGTGCGCAGTTTTTGTTCGGTGAGCGTGGTCGGCCGTTACCGCGGACTACATGTCGGTGCCGTGCGGACCGCATGCCTAGAGAACCCGTCGTCGGAACTGCTGGAGGCCTTCGAGAAAGCCGCACTTGTCTTGGCGACGGGCATGTACTTCTCGCAGGCCGACTGGGAACTCTTTGAAGTCTGGAATCGTGTCAAACGGATCTACGAGAAACACGGCGCGGCGGATGAATGGCGGAGTGCCGACCAGGCCGAAGTGATGGAATTTGAGTCGGGCTGCGTGCCGCTGAATCCGTCCAGCGAATACCGTCTAACCGCCGGCGTGCCGATCTTCTGGCACCCCTCCGTCGGCCCGGTGATGACGGGCGACAGCATCGTGGTGACGGCCATTGGGGCGGAAATTCTGACCCCCGCCAAAGACTGGCCCACCATCCCCATTTCCGTGAAAGGGGTCTCAGTCCCCATCCCGGCAATCCTCGTGGTGGAACGCTCGGCATAAGCCGTTCGCGCGGTTGGTCGATCATCGTCCATCTTCGCTCCCCCACCCTATTAGGCGCAGCAGAAGATTTTCGGACTCAGACTTGCAACAAACGCCCGAATACAATATGACATTTGGCGTTGCGAGTTGGATGACATGGCTCTGAACTGACGGAAACGCTTGCTCAAGCAATTCGACCATTTGAGAAAATCTCAAATGGCCGATGTTACGTTGAGACCGCGTATTTGTCAGTAAGAGTGCCAATTCCGCGAGCGTCCGCAACACAATCGCGTGACACTCCCCGATAGCTCAATGGTAGAGCGAGCGGCTGTTAACCGCTAGGTTTTAGGTTCGAGTCCTAATCGGGGAGCT
>Ga0105047_10002668_pt1 | contig 31722 bp, 23 predicted proteins | sample MAT04_FD_78384 | JGI IMG/M metagenome (GOLD analysis project Ga0105047, IMG submission 78384) | Freshwater microbial communities from Lake Fryxell liftoff mats and glacier meltwater in Antarctica - MAT-04 (megahit assembly) | ecosystem: Environmental > Aquatic > Freshwater > Ice > Liftoff... | reverse complement strand
GGCGAGTCCGACGTGCCGGTGGCCGAGCCCGGCTCGATGGCCAACCTGTTCGGGTTGTTCCAGATGGCGGCGCCGATGATCTACCCGCTCGCCGACCCGGTCGACTACGAGCCCACGATGGACCAGATGCTCGGCGCCAGGATGGCCGCCACGGGCCGCGAGCCGCTCGACGTGCTCTACGACTTCCTGCTCGAAGACGAGGGAACATCGATGGGCGCGCTGATGGGTTCCGACGACATCGTCGAACGACAAGAGGTGTTGCGCGAAATGCTGCTGCACCCCGACACGGTCACCGGCCTCAGCGACGCCGGTGCCCACGTCACGCTGATCTGCGACGCCACCATGCCCACGACGCAGCTCACCTACTGGGCGCGCGACCGCCAGCGGGGCGAGCGACTGCCGCTCGAGTTCGTGGTCGCCAAACAGACCGCCGTCAACGCCCGGCTGTACGGATTCAACGATCGCTGCCTCCTCGCGCCGGGAAAGCGGGCCGACATCAACGTGATCGACCTCGACCGACTGACGGTCGCTCCGCCGAAGGCCCATCACGACCTACCCGCCGGCGGCACCCGGCTGATCCAACCAGTGCAGGGCTACCTGGCCACGATGGTGAAGGGCGAAGTCACCCGCCGTCACGACGCCGACACCGGCGCCCGCCCCGGCACCCTCGTGCGCAGCTGACGATCAGGAGATGGCGAGGGCCCGGCGGCGACGACCGGTGCGAACGCCCATCGACGCGAACACGATCGCAGCGACCAGGAAGGCACCGGCGATCAGCCACTCGAGTGCACCCGAGCCGCCGTCGGGCTCCCACCCGGTCAGTTCCTCGATCCACTCCGCAGAGACGAGTGTGACGACGAACAGGACGACCGCGATCACGGCCAGTCCGATCTCGATGCCCGAACGAATTCGGAGCTGACGATCCATGATGTCCCCGATCGATGTAAGCCCGCTACGCCGATCGTAGAGATCGAACTCACCGACCGCAAGCGCGGTGCACCAAACGCGACACCCCAGTCACAGCTCGATGACGCACGCACGTACAGAGTCCGCTCATGATCGTTCGGCCGATGATCGGTGATTGGGAGATTCCGCGCATCGAGCGGATCCAGACACTCGAGTCGCGCCGGTTGGCGCGCCTCTCGGTGCCAGGACTCCGCGGCGATCTGCACCAGGATCTCGGCCAGCACAGCCTGGTCGTGGAGATCACCGGATCGCTGCACGGCGACGCCGAGCGGGACGACTTCCTCGACAGCGTGCGCGAGCCGTTCAACGCCGGAGACCCCGTGTCGTTCGTCGCCGACATCACCTCGGCCACCGAACTCGAAAATGTGCTGATCGAACATCTCGACCTCGTTGAAGGCAACGACCATGCCGACTCCTTCCGGTTCGTCGTGCGCTTGCGCCAGTACGTGGAACCACCGGAGCCGCCATCGCCGATCGACGATCTCGGCGCCGAGCTCGGGGCGGAACTCGATGCGTTGGCGGCGCTCGGCGATCTCGCGCTCGACCTGCCGAACATGCTCGGCGACATCCCGTCGATCGGCGATCCGACGCCACCGCTGCGCGAGGCCCTCGCCGGCGTCGAAGCGACCATGGCACCGCTGACCGACCTGCTCGATGAACTCGGAAGCGTGTTCTCCTGATGGCGCTCTCGAGTCTCGCCACGGCGATCGCCGCGCGGATCGCGGCCGGGGTCGAAGCACCACCGCCGGTCGGCAGCGCTCCCGTCAACGTCAGCGCTGACGTTCCGCGTGTGACGGTGTCGATCGAGTCGGCGACGGTGGGAATGCGCAGCATCGGCCAGATTCCCGGGCCGATCCGCACCGGCGCCCTGCGCGTCGATGTGCAGATCGACCTCGCCGATCCCGTGCTCCACCTCGCCGACGAGAACGTCGCGTTGCTGTCGCCGAACCGGCGGACATTTCAACTCCCGCACGGCTCGATCGTGCGCGCCGGCGGCGATGACCTGGCGCCGTTCGCGTCGGGCGACCTGCTCGTCCGAGTCGGCGCGACCACATTCGCCCCCGTCCACACCGCTCCGTCGCCCGGACAGGTCCAGCTCGATATCGCATCGGGATCGCTCACGTTCCCGAACCCGCTCCCCGCGTCGGGCACGATCGAACTCGGCTACTTCGTCGGGGCGTGGGAGGTGCGGGTCGAACGTTTCGCGGCGACCGTCCATCTCGACGTGGCCGCTGCCTCTCAGGCGGACCTCGATGCGTTGACGCCTGCGATCGAGCGTGCCTTGAACCCGCAGGCATTCTCCGTCGCAAGCGGTGTGCGCCGCATCGAACCGGTTGCCCTCTCGTCCGCCTCGACGATCCCCGGACTTCCGGCGGCGGTACGCCGGCAACAACTGACGTACCAGGTCGACTTCGAGTTGATCGAACCGATCATCCCGACGAGCGGTGGGCCGATCCGGCGCATCGACGTCACCATCCACATCCCGTTCGGCGAGACGTCGGTCGGGGAGACATTCACGATCCCGGAGGCAAGCCAGCCATGAGTGAGTCCATCGCAGAAATGGTGCTGCCCGGCACCTACATCGAGGTCAGGTCGGAAGGCCTGATCTCGGTCGGCAGCATCGCCACGGGAAACATCGGCATCGTCGGAACCGCGGCCAAGGGTCCGCTGGACCGCGTCGTGGCCCTGGGGAGCGCGTCGGAGGCCGCCGACGTGTTCGGTCCTCCCGACTCGGTGATGTCGCCCGCCGAAGCCTCGACGCCACTCACCCTCGTGCGTGCCCTGAACCAGGTGTTCGCCGGTGGCGGCAGCACCGTCTATGCGGCCCGAATCGCGGGTGGCACGACAGCCACGGCGAGCACGGTGATCGCTGCGAGCACCAACGAGGCGTTCCGACTCAGTGCGAGCGAAGCCGGATCGTGGGGCAATGACATCGACGTGATCGTCGCCGACAGCGGCAGCACGATCACTCCGCGCTTTCGGCTCTCGGTCGTGTACCGCAACCAACGTGAGACCTTCGAGGGCAACAATGTCGGACAGCTTCGCGCGGCACTCGCCGATGCCCGCCTCGTCGTCGTCGCCGATCCGCCGGGCACTGCAGCTGGAGGAACCGCAAATCTCGTTGCCGCGTCGTACCAGCTTGCAGGCGGTCTGTCGGTGCCGTTGGTCAATGCGTCTCACGTCATAGACGGGCTCGCCCGCCTCGAGGATCAACCCGTGAACATCGTGATGGTGGCCGGACTCGGTGCGTCGGTGGTCGGCGCGCCGTTGCTCGCCCACGTCGAGCGCACCGAGAACGACGGCAAGGAACGCATCGCCGTCATCGGCGCGTCGAGCAGCGACCCGGCGGCCGTGATCGTCGACGCCGGCGGCCTCGCCGACGACCGCGTGATCCTCGTCGCCCCAGGGATCAAGGTGAGCGAGCCGGGCGTCACCAACCTCGTCAGCCTGCCGCCTGCGTACACCGCGGGACTCGTCGCCGGACGACTCGGCTCGATCGGCCCGCACATCAGTCTCACCAACCAGGTGCTGCCGATCGCGGAACTCGATGTCAACTACACGACCCCGGTCCACAAGAACCTCTTGCTCAACAACGTGATGGCCGTGCGCCGCCGGTTCGGGCATCAGATCGTGCGGGGGATCACCACCGACGCGGGAGCGTTCAAGCAGATCAGCGTGCGTCGGGTCGTCGACTACGCGAAGGCCGGGGTCCGTCTCGGATCGAACCCGTACATCGGCAAACTCAACAACGCTCGGGTGCGCGCTGCATTGAAGGCGACACTCGACGGGTTCCTGTCGCAGATGGTCCTCGACGAGATGCTCGTCGGCTACGACCTGACCGTCACCGCAACGAGAGCTCAGGAAATTGCCGGGGTGGCTGCGGTGACGATGACGCTGCGGCCCACGTTCTCGATCGATTTCATCCGCGTCACCATGAACCTGGAGTGAGAGGAAGCTGGTCATGCCCAACACACACGTCTTCACCGGACTGGACGGAGCGATCACCGTGGCCGTCGAGACCGGCGTCGCTGGCGACGCTGCCAAGGCGGTCAACGACACCTACCAACTGACGCCCATCGGACGGGCGACCGGGGTGACGATCGACGTCACGTCGGCGATGCGCCCGTTCCACGAGATGGGCCAGCGGTACGCTACCGAACTACGCGAAGGCAACACCAACGTCAGCGGCACGATCGGGCGGGCGCACATCAACGGTGCCCTCCTCAAGCTGATGCTGGGCGAGGCCGGTGCGAGCGGCAGCCGACCAGCGGGCTCGTTCATCAGCCCGAGCTTCAACCTCAGCCTGCTGATGGAGAACGCCGGCTACGCCGGCAATTCCTCGACGGTCACGGTGCACGGCGTCAAGCTCGACGGCTGGTCGTTCAACATGCCGGAGGATGACTTCGTGATGGAGTCGGTGAGCTACAAGGCGCTGTGGGTCAGCGCCGAGGACGCCGCAACCGGATGACCGCGCTGACGATCGACGAGCTGCTCATCGGTGGCCGCGAGGTCGTCATCGTCGATGTCCCCGCCGAGGTGCTCGCACCGGGCGCGCCAGATCCGAGCACCGGAACCGTCACCCTACGACCTCTCGTCCTGGCCGACGTCAATCGGATCCAGAAGGCAGCGCGGGACGACGACGCCCTGACGACGGTGTTGATGGTGCAGCGGGCGATGGTGACCCCCGGGGTCACGATCGACCAGGTCAACCAGATGCACTGCGGTCTGGTGGAGTTCCTGTTCGGAGAGGTGCGGCGCATCAGTGGCCTCGGACTCGCCCGCAACGAGCTCGACGAGGTCGTACGCGAACCGATGGCGCGCGCCTGCTTCGAACTCGCCCGCCGCTTCGGATGGACGCCGGACGACTGCGCTGCGCTCACCGTCGGCCAGATCCTGATGTACCTCGAGATGGCGAGCGTCGACGATGCCAGGGCGGTGCCGCTCGCATGAGGTCCGTGAATGTGCCGAGGGGTGCGCAGGTGGTGCGTAGCGCGCGTCGGCCCCTGATGGCTCCCCTTGCGACGTCGATCTGCTCGGATCCCCTGCGTCCGCTGATGGCCGAACCGCTCGCGGCATTGGCCGTCACGATCGCGATGCTCACCGATGACGCGATCGACGTCGCCTTGGCGACCACGGCCGAGCCGTCCGCTGATCCGGCTCGGCCACGACGACGCACAGCGTCGCCTTCGCCGGCTCGCCTCGGCGACCGCCTACGCGCCACCCATCCCCTTACGTCGCCCCACGAACAGTCGCTGACGGCACACGGCGACGATCTCGGCGGGGGCTCACGCGTCGATGCGCAGCACACAGCGGCGACGAGCGTGGGCGCGACGGAGCCAACCAGCCAACGCGGTTCGACGGCACCGGCGAGCCAGACCGTCGACGTCGGACCACCGCCGGTCAGCCACGAGGACGGCACGTCGAGTGCCGTGTCACCGACGATGCCCTCAGCGAACCCACAGGCGCTGCGGTCCTGGACCGCACGTGCCATTGCGGTGGGGGGTGCGACCCCGGTAGCCGCCATCGCCAACTCACCACATGAGATGACGCGACCGGCACCGATGTCGCTTCGAGACGACGGGTCGGCGCCCCGCGACCACGGATCATCCCGGCCGGACCCATCCGCAGCCCACGAAGTGTCCCGCACCGGAGCGGCGTGGTCGAGCGACTCGACGGGGTCGGGCACCGCACCGCCGGTCCAGGAAGCCCACGCGCCGCGATCGCAACTCGCCGGGCTCGCCCGCTGGTGGGACGAGGCGCACGGCCCGGTCGAGCCTGCGGATTCGGTCGTGACCACGGCCGCCCCGTCGGTTGCCATCGGTGACCGCACGACGCGAGAGTTCGACGTCTCGCACGGGGCTGGATTCGAGCCGACTGCCGGAACCGAACAGAGTCTGCGGGCCGTCTTCGGCGGGCTCCTCGAAGAGGTCCTCCTGGCCGAAGCCCGCGCAGATGGTGTCGAGGTGTGGCCGTGAGCATCGGACGACCGACGGCGACCGTCACGATCGAGGGACAGGACTTGTCGCTGGCCGAGTCCGCCACAGCGGCATTGTTCGTCGTTGCGACGACGACCACTGCCCACGACCGAGCGACGCTCACGCTCGGTCCGGGGTCACCAGCGCTCGACATCGCACCCGATGCCCGGGTCGAAGTGTCGCTGGGCATCGATGACGTCGACCTCGTCTTCACCGGCACGGTCGCCCGCGTCGCCCACGAACCATGGGGCACCGAGGTCCAAGCGCTCGCCAGCAGTGCCGCTCTCGACGATGTGCGTATCGGTCGGGCGTACCTCAGCCGGACAGTGGGCGACATCGCCACCGATCTGTTGGGTGCGGCCGGCGTGGGTGTCGGCGCCGTCGACAGCGGCCCGACGCTCCCGGTCTTCTACGTCGACGAGTCCCGGTCGGCCTGGCGCCACCTCTGCAAACTGGCGGCACTGGTGCTCGCCGAAGTGACCAGTTCGCCCAATGGCGACGTCAACCTCCGTCCACCTCGCACCGGCGCACCCGACCACACGGTCCGCGCCGGCGCCGAGTTGCTCTCGTGGGCGGTGGGGCGGCGACACGGCCTGGTCGCCGCACGGACGGTCGGTCCGTTCTCGGCGGCGAGCGAACAGGGCAACGAGGCGTGGTCGCTCCTCCATCACGACCCCGGCGGCTCCGGACCACATCACGTGCACCCCCTGCTGCGCGATCGCGACATCGCACAGGCGGTCGACGGCGCCACCGACGCCTCTCGCTCCCGGTCGGGCAACGAGGGTTGGGCCACCGTCACCGGCGACCAGTCGATCCGCCCCGGGCACCTCATCGAACTCGCCTCGGTCGACCGGGCCGCAGCGACGTACCGCGTCGTCACCGCCCGCCACGAGATCGACCTCGGCGGATACCGGACCACGCTGCGGCTCGAGGGTGCGGCATGAGCCTCGTGATGCCCGTGCTCCGCTCGGTGGTCCGCGACGAGATCGCCGACATTCGGCCCATGTCGCTCGGCATCGTCACCGACGTCGCCACGAACGCCGACGGGTCGGGCGCCCGCAACGTCGAGATCAACGCCCGCCTCCACGGCAGCGACCTCGAACTCCAGCGCGTGCCGGTGATCGCCGGGCGGGTGGGGCTGTCGTGCGCCCCGAGGGTCGGCGACACCGTCGTGCTGGCGTTCCTCGGCGGCGAGCTCGCCGGAGCGATCGCGCTGGGCTTCGTGCACGACGACCAGAGCCACTCCCCCGAGGCGAACCCGGACGACGTCGTCTACGAGGTCCGCGACGACGGTTCGTCTGCGAAGCGCCTCGAACTCAGGTTGGCCGGTGGGAACACGCTCACGATCCAAGACGAGAAGCTCACCATCGCGATGGGTGGCACCACCGTGACGGTCGAGTCCGACGGAGCCGTGTCAATCGATGCGGCGGGCGACGTCAACATGAAAGCGGACGGCGACGTCAAGATCGAGGCAGGCCGCAACCTCGTGCTGAAGGCCGGCCTCAACGCCGACCTCAAAGCCGGTGCGGCGGTGAGCGTGGAGGGCGCCGCCACCGCGAAGCTCAAGGGTGCGTCCACGACCATCGCTGGTCTGACCAGTTTCAGTGCAGGTTGACGATGCCCGGCATGCCCGTCTCCATCGGTTGCGCGGTCCTCCTCTCCCCCGGCGCCGCCGGACCCCCCGACTCCGGAATGATCGTCGCGATCACCCAGGCGACGCTGACCGCTGGCGGGATGCCGCTGGCCACTGGTGGATCGATCTGCCAGATGATCAACAGCGTGAGCGGTGCCCCCTACCCCTTGCCGATCGGGTCGGTCGGCGTCTCGACGGGTATCACCATTGACGGACAGGGGCTGGTTCGCATGGGCGACCAGATTCCCTCGGGTCCCGGCGTGATGCTCATCCTCGGCCCGCCCGGAGCGGCGTTCGTCAACGACGGGAACTCGCCATGACTCGGCGCACGGCTGCCGAGAACGACCGCCGCCTCCGGCAACTCGGCAGCGACCTCGCGCTGCTCTACCCGGGTCCGGCCGGATGGTGGGAAGACGCCGACCTTCGACGGATCGCCGGGCAACACGGTGCGGCCGCGAACGACATCGACGTCGTCGCCGGCGTCGATGCTGCTGACCAACTCCTCGTCAACCGGCTCAAGACCCATCAGGGCGAACTGGCCTCGCTCGGCCATCCCGAGTACGGATCGCGCCACCACGAACTGATCGGCCAGCCGAACACCGAGCGGACTCGCGCTCTGGTCAAACTCCACGTCCTCGAGGCGATGGGCCACGAACCTCGTGTCGCGAAGATCCACCGCTGCGACGTGACCGCTGCGCACGAACCACCTCGCGATGTCGTGCGCATCTCGATGGATGTCGAGATCGTGGACGAGCCCGCCCCCCGGAATCTCGTTGTGCCGTTCTCGCTTGCCGTCGGAGCGGAGAGCAATATTGACACGACAGCGCTGGCGGCAACCGCTGTCGCGGTGGGAGGTCGGCCGTGACGTTCCGCGCCGAACCCTACGGTGTCTTCGTCGACGACATGGTCTCCGCCCTGACGGGCGGGATCACCCGCGAGAGCTTCCGCTTCCTGCCGGAGAACGAGCCGTTCCGCCTCGGCCACGGCGCTGACGTCGTCGCCGCCACCACGCGCATCCACGGACTGGTCCGCGACGAACATCATCGTTTCGTCAACGGCACGGACTTCGACGTTCTCGACGGCACCATCGTGTGGCGCCCATCGCCGGCGACCATCCCCGACGAGGGTTCACGCTTCTCCGCCAGCTACGAACGCGTCCCCGATCCCCAGGCGCCGCCCCGACTGACCGACCGCAACCCGGGAAGCGTCCTGCGCACGCTCGCCGAGAGTTTCGCCCGCGAGTACGCAGTCCTCTCTCGGCAGCTCGAACAGGTCTACGACGGCGCCTTCCTCGACACCGCCGAGGGACGAGACCTCGACCAGCTCGTCACGCTCGTCGGCCTGAGCCGACGTACGTCGTTGTTCGCGATCGGCGAGGTCGTCTTCTCCCGCAGCACGCCCGCACCCGGCGACATCACCATCGAGGCCGGAACACTGATCTCCACGTCCGATGTCCCCGGCGTGACCGTGGCGACCGCGGAGAGCCGCACACTTCGCACCGGCACGCTGTCGGTGTCGGTCCCGATCGCCGCGACCGTGGCCGGAGCCGGCGGGATCACGGCCGCCAACACCCTGACCGTGATCCATCGGCCGATCCTCGGGGTCAGTCGAGTTGCCAATCCGGAACCGACGGCGTTTCGCGGCGAGACCGAGACCGACCTCGCTCTGCGGCGCCGGGCCCGCCTCGCGCTGCAGACGGCCGGGCGTTCGACGACCGGGGCGATCGTCGGGGCACTCGCGACCGTCGAGGGCATCCGCGACTACGACGTCTATGTCGTCGAGGACCACATCGCCTTTCCCGGGGTCGTGAAGGTCACGGTCGCCGCAGAACTCGACGAGGCCCACACCCGTCAGGCGATCGAGCGGCTCGAGGCGGCACGCCCGGCCGGCGTGCGAGTGCTGCACAACCTCGTGGCGCCACCGCCACCGGCCAGCGATCCGGGTCTCGGGGGTGGCGCCATGCCGGGCTCGCCTCCCGCATCGGTCGGCGCCGACGGTGTCTTCTCACCGGCGGCCGTGACCGCCGCGATCACGCCGACGAGCGGATCGCTGCGTTCGGACGAACGCGAAGCACTCGTGCACGAGATCGAGAACGTCATCGAGGCCTTCGTCGACACCCGTGGCGTCGGCGAACCAATCGTCTACAACCAGCTGGTCACCGCGATCATGACGGTGGCGGGTGTCCAGGACGTCATCCTGGACGTGACCAGGTTCGGCTCGATCGACACGATCGGACGCCAGAACCTGTATCCCCAACCGCCCAACACCCGATTGCGGCTCGACCTCGACGACGTCACGCTGCGGGGAGCGCCGATCGCTCTCGACGTCACGGTGACGGTCGAACGCAAAGGACTCGCCGCTGCCTCGGATCGCGCCACCGCTCTCCACGACATCGAAGGCGCACTGCAGTCGGTGATCCCGTCCGTGCTGCCACAGCTGTCGAATGGGATCACGGTCGCCAAGCTCCTCGCCGCCATCCCGGCCACCGACACCTACGAGGTCGAATCGGTGTCGTACGTGGCCGAATTCGTCGACGAGGGACTGCGGATCACGAAGCAGGATCTCGAGATCAGCCCCGCATCCGACCAGGTCCCGTGGATCCGCACGGTGACCGCAACCGAGACGGACTCCTTCGGTGGCAACGGCTGAACTCGTCCTCTCACGCTTCCCGCGGCACCTCGACGCCGACGCGCCCGGCAAGGTGATCGGTGAGGTCGTCGGCGCGCTCGCGACTGCGGCCGAGGCGCAGATCGTCCAGGTCGGACAGATCCGTCGCGCCCGGCGTCTCGGCGAACTCGATCAACTCTCGGACCTCGCCCGGGTGATCGGTATCCATGGCTTCGGACTCGCCGTCCTCGACGCGCTCGCCCGTCGCGTCCGCGGCACTGACCCGCCGATCCGATATGACTCGTGGCTCGACGTCGCCCGCCAGATCGTCGCCGACCTGATCGTCCTCCAACGCGAAGAGAGCGGCACGATCGCCGGGGTTCTCGGCGCCGCCGCGGCCGCACTCGGCTTGCGGGTGAGCGACATCGACCACGACCCCGATGGCTACTGGCACCTCGCCCGATGCGCCGACCTCCTCGCTCAGGGCGACGACGCCGAGCAGGTCCTCCTCGCGTTGGAGGAGAACCCGCCCCGTCTCGCCGATCTCGGCCCGTCGCCGTTCGCCCACTCCGCCAGGTTCGCCGTGATGCGCCAAGGCTTCGACACGGTGCCGACAACCGTGATCGTCCGCGGCGTCGCCAATCGCACGGCGCAACCGATGATCGTCAACATCGACGAGGGCTTCGGTGTGGTCACCACGCTCGCCGTCCCCGACGGAGGGGTGCTGCGATTCGAACGGGACGGTCGAGTCGAGCTCGACCGGGCAAGCGTCGTGCGTTCCTGCTTCACCTTCCTCGGTGCCGTGTTCGCCGACGCCGCTGCCGACCACCCCAAGGACTTCGTGTTCGCCGACACGTCGGGCGATCCATCGGCCGGCGGCGTCGCCGTGTACGCGGTCACCGACCCGGTCGACGACAGGTTCGACGCGACGTCGTCGCTGCCGCATTCCGCGCCGCTGCTGCAACCCATCCGGCTCGATCGGCGCGAGACACGCTTCGCCGTCTTCGTCGGCGTCGCCACCTTCGGGTCGCTCGCCGCATCGGGTGGCGGCACCCCCGGTGCGGCGGTCGAGGCGGCGCCACACCAGTGGGCCGGGGAGTTCGACCGCACGGTGTTCCTCCCCGAGACCCCACCATCGGGTCGGCCTGCCTTCGAGATCGGGTTCGAGTGGGACGAACGTGAGGCCTACGCCGTGAAGGTGTGGTTGCCGATGGAGTTCCAGGACCTCGACAAGGACGACGAATCACCGATTCGCGAAGTCGTCCGCGGCCAACTCGACCGGTACCGGGCGGCGGGCGTGCACTGCTACACCCAGTACGCCGACCCCCGCTGGACCTTGGGGACGGGCATCGTCCGCGACCTCGAGACCGACTCGGCGCTCGGCGTGGTCGTCGCCGGGACCGAAACGTGGAGCGACGACATCGAACAGCCCGGAGACGGGCCATGACCATCGAACGGAGCGTGTCGAGATGCCCTTGGTGAAGCCACCACTCGTCAACGAAGAACCAGGTCGTCCCATCACCGCGCAGGGGTGGAACGCGATCGTCGGCGCCATCGGAGCGCTCTACGACGCCGTTCTCGCCATCGGCAGCGGAACGTTGACCGTCAGCGTGCAGGCCGACGGACAGCCGGTGAACGGCGCGACCGTCATCGCCGAGCCGGTCGGCGAGGGCCAACCGGTCCGTGGACTCCCGCTGTTCGGCACACGCACCACGTACCTCGTGACCGGGGTCAGCGACGGCGCCTGGCGCGTGCACGTGAGCGCGCCAGGCTACGTCACCCAGATCCTCGAAACGACCGTGCCCGAGACGGCACCCCTCGCCGTCAACCTGGCGAGAGCGGGCTCGGTCGTACCCGACGTGTTCGGCCAGCCGCTGCAGGGCTGTCTCAACGCGTTGCGAGCGGCCAACCTCGACGTCGACGTGATCATCGACGCACTCGGCAAGGAGATCTCGCGGACCCAGGTTCCCGCCGAATACCAGAACGCAGCGGTGCTCATGCAACTCCCCGACGCCGGCACCGTGATCGATCCGGCCACGACCCGGGTTCGGCTGGTCGTCGCCGCAGCAGTCCGCGAGGAACCCATCGTCGCCCTGCCGAGCCTCGTCGGGCTCACCCAGTCGGAGGCGGCCACGGCGCTGTCGGCGGTCGGCCTGCGACTCGGCAAGGTCACCGTGCGATGACTCCCATCCGTTCGAACGAAAGGAAGACGTGAGATGTCCAACTTCGAGATCTTCAGGGACTTCAACACCAGGCCGGCGTTGACGACCCGAGCAGCAGCGACCGCGGCGGTCTTCGTCGACGTGTCCGAGAAGGCGACCACAGCCGAGGTCACCCGCGGCGGCTTCAACCTCGGCGAGATCTTGATCCGGCCCGAGGTGCTCGACGACATCCTCGGCACTCGGCCGGTCGTGCGGACCAAGGTCGTCAGTCAATCGATCGTGGCCGGCACGGCGGTCGCTCGAGGCACGGCGATCGACATCGTGATCACCCGCACCGACGACCTGCCGCTCACGATCGTCCCCGGGATCCACGAGGCGTTCACCGACCTCACCGTCGGAGCGCTGTTCGGCCAGTTCGAACAGAACGCGGTCGTGCGCGACATCGTCAAACGACGGAATGATGTGGGCCAGCTCACCGCGACGGAACAGACCCAACTCGCCACCGCGCTCAACGCGAGCGGCATCGAGATCGGAACCGACACGACCAACGACCTGACCTCCGCGTTCACCGGCCTCCAAGCCGCCTTCACGTTCCAGGGCTGACCGGCACGCCATGGCCTTCACCGAGGTGTTCGAGGCGACGATCTTCGGGATCGAGCAGCCGCTCGGATTGATGTACATCGGGATGTGGGCCCCGTCCACCTCGTTCCCACCGTCGCAGACGTCGGGCTACGAGACCACCTCGAATCTCGCGGTTCCCGCTGGGGCGGTCGTCGATCGGGCAGTCGTGAGGGTGGCAGCGTCGGCTCCGAACTCGGCGTTGATCTCCGAGGTGGCGACGGTCCGGTCGGCGTCTGGCGACCCGTCGGGTGCGAGCAACCAGATGATCATCGATTTCGGTGTGATGCGCAACGTCTCGGGTCTGCAAGGTCCCGTGTCGATCACCCAGGTCGCGCCGTGGCTCGGGACGTCGTTCGGTGGCGACGACAACCAGCGCGACGGCGGTTCGGACGCCGTCACGTTGCAGGAGTTCCAGACCGAACGCCTGCTGGTGACGTACGCCAGCACGGTGTCGGCCGCAGCCGTCGGTGCGTGCACCGTGTTGACGGCGACGGCACCAGCCGATCTCGAACTGACGGTCGCCGGGTCGAGGGCCTGGTTCCGTCAGGGCACCGTCCCGGCGAACTTCAGCGCCGAGGTCGACATCACCGTTGCCGTGCAGACCGCGGTCACGGCCGGCACGAGCCCGGTGCCTGTCGTCCTGAAGTCGCGAATCCCCGGTCATCTCGAACTGGGTCCGGTGGGCACAGTCCAATATCTGCGTACCCACGTAGTGGCGTTCGACCGAGGCGAGACCACGATCGTCGACGCCGACGCCGAGGGCGAAATCGACGTGGTGCTCCCGCTCCCCGCTGCGAGCACCGGGTGGACAATCCACCGCGTCGTCGGCACCGTGGTCGCCGAGGACCGAGGACCCGAGCGCATCGACCCCCCGGTCGGCCCCCCGACGTTCACCGACGCCGAACTGACCCTCGACCCGGATCGTCGGATCGTCGTGCGTCTGCCCGCCGATGTACTGAACAGTTTCGCCGCGCTCGCCGCCGTGCGTGTCCGACTCCACGCTGCTGCCAGTGGGATCGGCGTCGTGGGGGGGCTTCTCACCGGAACGCAGGTCGCTCCGGACACCCCGTTGCCCGGTGGCGAGGTGGTGGAGGTGTCGGTCGATGCGACGCCGTCCTCGGCATGGGTCACACTGCGTTTCTCCAAGCCGCTCACGCTGCCCTCCGACGGCACGCTCTGGCTCTCGCTCGCCGCCACCCGCGGACGCGCGATTCTCGGATTGCGCAGCGTGGGCGTACCAGGCGACCCTGGCAGGGACGTCGACGAGTCCGAGATCGCGCTCATCCGACGGATCGCTCCGAACGGCGTGGCGCGGCCGATGTCTGCACCGATCGGCATGCGTACCGACGCGCTCGCGATGCGACTCGTCGGGACCGCACCGGACGGCCAGCCCATCGATCTGGTCGACATCGGCCTCGCCGCACTGGGCAGCGCCGGTAGCCCCGTGGCACTCGAGACGACCAGCGAACCGAGTGACGGACCGACCCGGTTCGTCCGTGCGCTCGTGGTGCCATCTCCGGTGGCGGACCTGCGCGTGCGCGCCACGTTGACGGCGCCGACCCGGCTCACCATCGGTCCGGTGGTCGTCGCCTACGAGGAGACTGAAGGAGCAGAGGCATGACCGACGCACCACGCGCCCAGTTCATCGACGGTCTGCGGGTGACGGCGCTGCACCTCAACCACTTACAGACGGCCGCACTGCGCGCTGCAGCGGATCTACGCGAGATCGTCGGCCATGGACAGATCGGCGCAGGGCTGCGCCTGATGGACGATGCAGGCTCAGTCACGGTCACGGTCACCGCTGGTGTCGGTTTGACGCCCGGAGGGACGCCGGTGCGGCTCGCCGAAGACGTCCCGGTCCCGACGGCGCCGGGCGACGGCACGTTCGATGTGATCCTGCGAGCGTCGACGCACGACCTGGAAGGCGCACGCGTCGATGGTGAGCCGACGATCATCTTCGACGACACCTTCGTCGAGGTCGTCGAGGCGGGTTCGACATCCGACGACCTCGACGTGCTGGTCATCGGGAAGGTGGAGATGGCGGCCGGAGCGGTGACCGCCACACAGGATCCGGCGCTCTTCATGGCGCCGGCAGGTCACGGCCACACCGGTCAGTTCTTCGAGGATGCTCAGGGACGGTGGCGCTGGGACGGTGCCATCGTCGCTGCTGGTGGTGGCGGTGGAGGTGGTGGTGGTGGTGGCGTCGGTCCGCAGGGCGACCCGGGACCACAAGGCGAACCGGGACTGCAGGGCCCTGCCGGCATACCTGGAGAGGCAGCCGGGGTCGGCGCCCAAGGACCTCCCGGAGAACCGGGCCCGCAAGGTGAACCCGGACCGGCCGGCACATCCGGAGAGCCCGGACCAGCCGGCGCGCCCGGGGAGCCGGGCCTGCAAGGCCCACCCGGAGAGGCCGCTGCGATCGGCGCCCAAGGACCTCCCGGAGAGCCGGGCCCGCAAGGTGAACCTGGCCCAGCCGGCGGACCCGGCGCCGACGGTACACCTGGCCCAGCCGGCGGACCCGGCGCCGACGGTGCACCTGGCCCAGCGGGCGAACCAGGCGCACCCGGTTCTGCGGGTGAACCCGGACCAGCCGGCGCGCCCGGACCAGCCGGCGAATCCGGTTCCGCAGGCGAACCTGGTTCCGCTGGCGAACCTGGTTCCGCTGGCGAACTCGGACCGATCGGATTACGCGGCGACGTCGGGCCGGCCGGCCCCGAGGGTCCGGCGGGTTCGGCTGTCGACATTGCAGTCCTCAAGTCGTTGAGCTGGGATCCGTTCACGGCCGTCACCGCACGTGATGCCGTGCGACTCCTCCGGAACGGCCTGGCGTTCACCTTCGATCGTCGGATCCAACCCGAGCTCGTGAACCGCGCCTCGGAGACGGTGCTCGAGGTGTGGATGCGGCCGAACGAAGCCGGAGCGCCGGTGCGCGGCATCGACGGATCAGCCAAGGTCGACGGCGATCAGGTCATCTGGAACGTCGACGACAACTCGGCCGGCATGGTCATCGAGTTGCTCGCGCAGATGGGCGGACGACTGGTCGTCGATCTCAACTGCGATGTCGTCCTCGACGACGTCGGCCAACCCGCGTCGTCGTGCTGGACGTCGCAGTTCGGCACACACCTCCCGCGGCCCGGTGGCATCATGCGCACCTGGTTGCAGGTGATGCGGGGGTAGACGGTGCCACTGACCGCAAGGCTCGACGCCAGCTTCGGTGCTGACGGGTTCGAACTCGACGTGAGCTTCACGGATCTGACCGACGTGCTCGGCACCGTCAGCCTGCCGACACTGTCGTTCAGAGGCGACCTGGGCGACCTCGACGTCAGCTCGCTCGACCTCGACGACATCGTGGCGACACTGTCGGACGTCGTGAGTCGGCTGGGTGGCGTCGTCGACGCACTGCCCGACCTCGATGCGGTCCTCGGACCGCTCCGCGCCGCGATGTCGCTGCTCGACATCGTCGCCGACGGCGGCATTCCCGAACTGGTCACCTCGTTCGAGACCGCGATCGGGCCGAACGGCACGGGGCTTCCCGCACTCCTCGACGCCGCCGGACGTCTCGGGGAGATGCCGGCCATCTCCTCGGTGGTCGACCTCGTCGCGCCGCTCGGACTCGACCTGCGAGCACCGGGTGCACTCGTCGGAGGACCCGCCGGTGGACTCGTTTCGCTCGTCCAGCTTGTCGGCGCGCTCCTCGGGGTCGACACCGCCTCGCGAGAGATAGCTGGACGAGCGCAGCTCGCGGTCGGCCTGCTGTCCGCTGACCGGATCGCCGGCCTGGTCGCGATGATCGGCAACGGACGATCAAGACAGTTGGCCGATCTGCTCGTCGGCATCGACCCGAACGACCCCACGCTCGTCGACATCATCAGCGCACCGATCGAAGCCCACCTCGCCGACGTCCGCGAGCTACTCGATCTCCTCGTGCGAGGCATGGCCTACACCGAGGCCACGCTCGTCGACGCCGATCTGCCCGAACTCGTCGCCGCTCTCGACCTCGCCAGCATCGCCTTGTCGAGCTCGGCGTTGGCTCCCGTCGACGCACTCGTGGCGACCATGCAGGGCTACGCGCGACCGCTCCTCGGTGTGCAGGTGCCCGAACTCGGCGCGGACGCTGTCTGGGGCGCCACCGCCACCCTCGCCTCGCAGATGGAGGCGGCGATCGCCGGGGTGGAACCGTCGGCGCTCCGTCAGATCGTCGACCCGATCCTGGACCCCGTCCTCGGCCCACTGCGCACCGTCCAGCTGGCACTCGACGAACTCGCCGCAGTGCTCGCAACGGTCCTCGACCCCGTGTCGGACGCGATCGACGCCGTCGACCTCTCGGTGGTAACCGACGCGATCGAGACGCTCGTCGGTCCACTGCAGGACGTGGTCGACACCGTTGTCGATCTCATCGGTGGAGCGACCGCCGAGGTTCAGGGCGTCGTCGGCACGATCGACGACCTGCTCGACCCGGTTCGCGATGCGTTGAACGAAGCAGCCGGCGTGGTCACCGCTCCCTTCGTGGCGGTGTCGACGGTGCTCGACGACCTCGATCTCGACGCGCTGATGGCTCGCATCTCCGACACCCTGTCGTCGGTGGCCGACGCTCTCGGTTCGGTTCCCGTGCGACCCGTGTTCGACGTGGCGAGCGACGTGATCGGGACGACTGCCGATGCGCTCGGTCTCGTGCCGAAAGCCCTCCTGCCCGACGACCTCAAAGCGGCGCTCGAGGCAGCGTGTGCGCCGGTCGAGGCGCTCGACCTCGAACCGGTCCGTGTCGAACTCCACGATCGACTCGATTCGATCATCGACAGCCTCGACGCGTCGGTGCTCGACGCCGTGCGGGCCGGCTACACAGCGGTGAAGGACTTCGTCGCGTCGATCGATCCGCACCCGTTCCTCGACGAACTCGAAACCCAGGCGTTCGCCGCACTCGTCGACGGGCTCGACCAACTCGATCCAACGGTGCTGCTCGCACCGATCGGCGAGGCACTGGACGGCGTGCGGGGTGCCCTCGAGACCGTCGACCTCCGCGCTCTGCTGAAACCGGTCGACACGGCGCTCGACACCGTCGTCGCAGCACTCGCTCAGGTAAACCCCGAGATCCTGCTCGAGCCGGTCGCCGATCTCCTCGACGGCGTGCGCGAGCAGGTCGATGCCACCCTCCAACTCTCGACGTGGGCCGACCGGCTCGACGCCGCAGAAGCAGCCCTGGTCGGCATGGTCGAGCGGTTCGATCCGGCACCGCTGTTCGTTGCGATGCGCGGCGGATGGTCCGACCTCATCGGATCGATGCGGCCTGACTCGACCGGATCAGGTCTGCTCGCGGGCCTCGCAGGTGCCCTGGTCGGCCCGATGCCGTACTCGGTCAACCCCGGCGGCATCGCGGAGGTGCTCGGCTGGATTCGCGGTCAGCGCGACGGATCGGCGGTCGTGCGCGACCGGTTGACGGCCGCGACCGCATCACTGTCGTCGGCGAAAGCAACGATGGACGCGCTCGACGTGCGCAGCATCACGGCCGAACTCGATGTGGGCCAGCGGGCGCTCGTGGCAGCACTCGCCGCGCATCCTGACGACAGCTTGCTCGTCAGCCGGCTCGCCCCCGGCCTTGCCGCGTCGTCGCCCACTGCGTCGCTGGCGCTCGTCCTCGGCAACATCGGGCGCGTCACGGCGCTGATCTCATCGTCAGCGGCGACCGTCGCAGCGACCACCGCACCCGATCGATCCGAGGTCGCGCTCGTGGCATCAGGCCTCGACGCATCGTTCGGTCCACTGGCGCCGGTCGCCGCCAAGGTGCGCGAGCTGCTCCTCGCCGCGGGTGCCGATCCCGATCAGCACGATGCGCGCGCAGCATTGCTCGACACACTCGAATCGGCTGGCGCCGACGCTGTGATCGGACCCGTCGAGGCGATCGCCACATCGATCTTCACGAGGGTCGTCGAATTGGTCCGCGATGGCATCTTCGCGCCGTTGCACGAGGGCGTCGACGAGTTCAACGGTCTTCTCGACGCGCTGGCCCTCGACACACTGACCGCTGGCGTGGCCGCGCTGCACGCCGAACTGCTGGCCAAGGTCGCGGGTCTCCGACCGGCCACCGTGCTCGCTGCACCGCTCACGCTGTTCGATGCGATCCGAGACACGCTCGACGCGTTCGATCCGCTCGCCCCGGTGCAGGCGGCGATCGACGAACTACGAGCGCTGATCGGCGGCTTCGTCGAGGAATTCAAGCCGACGGTCGTGCTGGCCCCTGTGCTCAGCGCGCACGACCAGTTGAGTTCGTTGATCGGGTCGTTCGACCTCGGTGGCCTCCTCGATCCGATCTTCACTGCGCTCCACTCGATCGGCGCCGACATCGACTCCGGAATGCGCGAGGTGATCGACGCGCTCGAACGACTGAAGAACGCGTGCGAGTCCGGCGGTGGACCGATTCCCGGACTCGATCTGTCGATCGCCGTCTCGGTCGACGTGCCCGGGGGGTTCGGATTGTGAGCTCGCTGATCCAACCCGCCGCGGTCGTCGCGCTCGCCAACGCCCGTGTCCGCGACGCCCGCGAGGCACTCGAACGAAAGCTCGACGCCACAACCGTAAATGCGCCGTCCGGCGGTGTCGGCAGGTCGACGTTCGGCGACACCGAGCGACGCGTCCTGGGCCTGGTGCGTGCCGCATCCGACATCCTCGGTGGGACCGACCCGGTCGGCCTCGATCCGACGAGCCCTCTCGCGCCTGGACCGAGCCGCTTCGCAGTGCTCGGGAGCGCCGGATTCGAAATCGCGATGTTCACGGACCTCTTCGCAGACGGTGGCCCGTGGCGTTCCGATGTGCTCAGGCGAGGGACGCGCGACCCGAACTGGTCGCGCGTCGCGGTCCCGTCCACGGCGTTCCCGAACGCCTTCGGTCAGGCCGTTCGTACCGAGAGCGACGCGTCAGTCCGGGCCCGAGGGGAAGCGATCACGCTCGGCATGTTCGCTGCGGTGGCCCACGGCGTCGTCATGGGCCCGGTCGCGCGCGGCGCTCAGGCTCGCATCTCGAACCAGGAGTGGAACCGACACCGCCCCGGACCGTTCGTCGCTGCCGTCGACGACAAGGTCCTGAAGCGACTGTTCGGGAGTCCTGACCCCATCGCGCTCTGGAACGCCTCGTGGCCGACGGCTGCCCAGGCAGCGCCGTACTGGAAGGCCTATGTCGATGCGCTCGAATCGACCTATCAGCTGCAGGACCCGTCACCAAGGCGGCGAGGATTCGCCTCGTTCGAGCACGGGCTTCCGCCGACCCCTCCGGTCGATGTCGACCGGGTGACCACCGGCTACGAACGCATGATGTCGGGGATTACCCCATGGGGTCCGGGACCGTGGTTCGGGGTGCTCACCCCGCTGCTGCTCGCACCCTCGCTGGCGACGCTCCTCGCCCGGGTGCTCCCGCACGCGAACCGGTTCAACACGACCGACTCTCTGACCGACCGCTCGTTCTCGGAATTGATCACACTCGCTGACGGCCTCGGCAGCGTCACCCCCTTCATCTACTCGATGGTGATGTGGTCCAACGTTCCCGACCACTCCGAAGCGTTCTGGAACGCACTCGCACTGTTCCTCGCCCGCGTCGGGCTCGTCGCCGGGTGGATCCCGACGATCGGATCGGCCGACGACGACCCGTCCCCGGCGGCTAGGTGGGCGATCGTCGGCGCGCTGCTTGGCGCCGACCTCTATTCGATGATCCGGGCCATCGTCGCCACCGGGGGACGAGAGCCTGGCGCTGCCGCCGTGTTCACGATGCAGACCATCCCGGCGATGACATCGGTCGCTGCGCTCATACAAGCCGCGATCATCAAGGGCATCGTCGAGGCGGCCGGTCCGGACGGCGAGGACGAAGCGTCGTGGATCACATGGATCGTCACCACGCTCGGACTGTGGTTCGGGGTGGGCCTCCCTGCCGCGTTCTCCCTCGCCGGGAGCCACTGGCTGTCGTGGTTCACGGCCCGGAGCCATGAACCGCATGCGCGGTCTCACACATCGATCGTGGCGCCGGTCGTCACACCAGTCGTGCCACCCACCGAGCCGGTCGCGCCACCGACGGAACCGCTGGCAGTCATCACCGAGCCGACGGCGTTGGCTCACGTGTTCGACGATTCCACCCTGTGGTTCGATCCGGCGGTGAGCACGCCCGGCTACGCGGACGTGAACTACCCGAGTGGCATGCGGGCACTCGTGCGGATCTGGTGGACGGGCACCGAACCGCTCGAGGTGGCCCACGACGGCAACGAGGTCCGATTGCGCACCGGGGGCACCACCACGGCGGTCCAGATCGGGCCGGGTGCGCGCACCGCCTCGTCCATCGTCGCTGCGTTGGTCAGTGCATTCCCGACCGATCTCCACGCCGAGCCCCCGGCAGTCGATGGTGCCGCTGATCCCGATCCGGACTACGACCTGCCGTGGCCGTCGACGTTCGCCGACCCGGGCGACGATCTGGCGACCCATGCTGCTCACGCCGCGGCCGCAGGAGCGTTCGTCACCGTTGGGGACAGTCGCGAACGGGCGGTCGTGATCCGACACGCGCCACGCTCGACGCTGGCGACGAGCTTCTCGTTGAGCGAACCCACCGCATCGCCGTTGCGTGGGGTCCGCGTCGTACCACAGTCCGGCCTCGGCGACATCGACGACACCGCCCTCGGCACGGCAGCCGACCTGGCCGTCCTGCTGTGCCTCGGAGGAGCGTCGCGCCTGCGCGACGTGACGCCCGCCCAACCGAACCCGCCCGTACCACCGGCACTTGCAGACCTCGAGCCGCTGACGCAGGTGTTCCGACAGTGGAACCTCGACGAACGGCGCGTCAACGAGTGGCGCGAAATCGTCACCGGGGGCGCCTCACCGGAGGCAGCGCTGGCCGGTACGCCGCTGGCGCCTGGCGCACCGGATGGTCGAGGGATCGCACTGGCCATGGGGTGGGTGCCGTTGTGGCGGGCCTGGCTCCGCGTCGCCAGCGATACCGCCGCCGACACCACCGCCGCAACGGCGATGTCCTACACGCCGACCGTCACCGCCAACGACGGTCGCCGGTTCCGCCCGACCAACGCCGAACTCACCGCCGGCATCGGCCATCTCCTCGACCTGCACGCCTGACGATTCGATGCGACGATGAGCAACGACGAGACCCCACCGGATCCGACCGAGGACCAGGCGGCACCAGCATCGGCGTTCCTGTCGGACGCGATGCCGTTCGACGCCTCCATCGACGTCAAGTCAGGGTTCTTCGGTGGGGTGCGGGGCAGCACCATCAACGAGAGCGTCGACCGTCCGGGTGTGGCCGAGACCGTCGGAGCCGGGGGGCGCGCCGCGGTCACTGGCGCCCACAACTGGGTGCCGATCGGGCCCCGCAACGTCGGTGGTCGGGTCCGGTGCATCGCTGTCGACCAGTCACCGGCGGGCGATCAACGCGTCATGTACGCGGGTCCGGCTTCGGGCGGCATCTTCAAGACGATCGATGCGGGCGAGACGTGGTTCCCGCTGTGGCACGACGAGCCGTCGTTGTCGATGGGTGCCATCGCGATTGCGCCGAGCGACCCGGCGACAGTGTGGGCCGGCACCGGCGAATCGTCGACCGGTGGCGGCGAGAGCATTCCGCCATCGGGCGTCTGGCGGAGCACCGACGCCGGTGTCACGTGGACGAACCCGACGGAAACGATCGTCTTCGGCTCGTCGCGTGTCGCCGCGCTCGCTGTCGACCCGACCAACCCCGGGGTGTGCTGGGCGGCGACCGACAACGGCGTGTTCCGCACACTCGACGGAGGTTCTGTGTGGGAGCACTACGCGGACGGGCAGGCCTACTCCGACATCTGCATGCTGACCATCGGTCCGACGACGTGGGTGTTCCTCGCGATGAGCGGCGACATCGCCAACCGTGCGGTGATCGTACGGATCGACGGTCCCTCGGCGCCGCACGCGAACCTGCAGACGATCCTGCCGGACTCCGCGCCGCCGGACCCGAGGAACACGTTCTCGATCCCGGCCGCACCCGACGGGCCGGGCGCCAATCCGGTCAGCACGTCCCCACCCGGGGACGGCAAGTTGGCGGCGGTGCCGGTCACCGGCGGTGTGGGTCCGTTCATCTACGCAGCATGGGCCCGAGCGGACCGGACGCTGTACCGGGTGTTCAGGATCTCGAACCTCGACGCCGTGAACAGTGCCCGCAATCCCGCCATGACCGTGGACCGCCTCGCCAACCACTCGGGCTTCGCCGATCTGAGCCAGGGCAACTACAACCTCGCCATTGCCGTCAACCCGCTGAACCCGGCGCACATCGCGTTCGGGATGCAAGAGATATACGTGAATCGATCGGCGACCGCGGCGTCGTCGCAGCAGTCGCACTGGCGCCAGGTCCAAAACCAGTTCCTGTACATCACCAACCGGGGCCACCACGCCGACCACCACCAGTTCATCTTCGCGCCCCGACCGGCCACGCCATTCGATCGGGGTGTCGGCGTCGGCGCCGTGTGGCTGTGGGACGCGAACGACGGTGGGATCTCGGTGTGCGCCGACTGGAACACGGCCACCGCACAGTACGCATCCGGCGAGCAGGCCCTCCCGCTTCCGCCCGGGGTGCCGACGTGGCGCAAACGCAGCCACGGCATCACCGCAGCGCAGATGTACGACCTCACCCAGCACCCGCGACTGCCATCGGTGATCGCATCCGGCTACCAGGACAACGGCTCGTACGTGTCCACCGGTGGAATGACGTGGGACCTGATCCTCACCGCCGACGGCGGGTACGTCGCGTTCGACCCGGACGACCCGTACCGCGTGATCGCCACATTTCAGACCGGCGTGACCGAGACGCGCTTCCCGGCCCGCCTCCGCAACGCGGTGACACTGCTGCGCGACGGCGTCCAGACCGGGGCATGGCCGCGCCAGTTGACCGACGGCTTCCGCGGATCGGACCGCGCATCGTTCGTCGCCGAGACCGTGTTCCACCCGACGCGCCCCGGTCGCGTCTTCAACGTGCGACGCAACCGGCTGTACGCGACGCGGGCGACGACCGGTGACCGGTGGCGCCCCGAGCCGATCGGTTGCGGTGTGGAGATCATCCACGAGCCGGCGACGGCGGGCGCGACCGCCGGCAGCCTGGAGGTGCTCGACACCCCGGGCGCCATGGCCATCGGGTTGTTGGCACAACGCAACGAGACGACACGAGCGGAGGACCGCCGCCTCGGGGCGCGGGTGCGCACGTTGCTCGAGGAACCGTTCGACATCCGAAACGGCGAACGTTTGCAGTTCGTCCTGAACGACGACACCACAGTGGTGCCGCCGCCACCGATCACCATCGCACTGAACGTCGGACCGGACCTTCCGGCGAGCGCCAGCGCGGTCCAACTCGCGGCGTACATCAATGCTCACGGCCCGGCCGGGGTGTTCACTGCGCTGCCTGTCGTCTGGCCGCCGAGTTCGCGGATCGCCCTGATCACGCGCGGCACGGGCCGGGCTCGCTCGATCGGCCTCGCTGGGACGGCGATGGTCCCCTTGGTCATGGTGGCCCGCGTGTCCAGAGGTGCCGACCTCGGCAACGCGTTCGGCGGCGGAGGGTTGCCGGCGGTGACCTTCATCCAGTTCGGTGGCACGAACGATCTCAGCGGGACACGCCTGATCGTCACCCACGACGCTGGACCGGCCACCAACATCGACTTTCCTGCCGGCTCCGAATTCGGCGTGCACGAACTGGCGCGACGCTTGCGGGCTGCACTCCCGGACGCGGTACTGGTGTCGACGAACCCCCTCGACTGGGGCATCCGGTTGACGACCACGGTCGCCAACCGCCTCGCCGACCTCACGGGATCGGGCCCACTGATCTCCGCACACCAGCCGGCTTCTCCCGCCCGATCGTTCTCCATCAACGGATCGCACGTGTTCTCGTTCACCCCACCGCCGCCGCCCTTCGACCAGGTCCGCATCGTCGAGCAGAACCCCCTGCGCCAGACACCACCGCTCGAGTTGACCGTTGCCGGGCTCGGAACGGCCAGCGCGCGCAACGTCACGTCGGTCGAACTGGTCCACGCGTTCCGTCAGCACCTCGCCGCAGTGCCTGCGGCCAACCGGGTGCGGGTACGTGTCGATCTCGACCTCAACCCGCTGCACGCCGACGACTGGGCCTGGAGCATCGAAGGTCTGGTCACGGAGGTGTCCTTCGCCCCGAGCGATGCGAACATCGCGTGGGTCGGCGACCTGGCCGGCCGGATGTACCGCTCGGGCGATGGCGGCGACACGTGGCAGCAGGTGACCCCGCTTCCCGGCGTCGACGGACCGGGCGAGGTCGACGCGATCGCCATCCACCCCACCAATCCATCCACGGTCATCGCCGGCATCTACGCGCAAGGAGCGTTCGTCGCTCCTCAAGCCTTCCTGTTCAAGACCGACGACGACGGGGTGTCCTGGTCGCACATCGGCGGCGCTCTCCACGATGCGCTGGGCAACCTCGTCGGCGTCCGGGCCGTCGAGTTCGATCGGTCGAATCCGGATCGCCTGTTCGCAGGGACCGACATCGGCGTCTGGGTGAGCACGAACGGGGGAACCTCGTGGGATCCGTTCAACGAAGGGCTCCCGAATGCACGAATCGCCGACCTGGTGCTCGAACCGCACCAGCAGTTGCTGCGCGCCGGGCTGTGGGGACGGGGTGTGTTCGAGCGTCACGTCGGCACCCAGCCCGCCAAGGACGTGAGACTGCACCTGCGAACGACGTCGCTCGACAACGGGTGGGATCAGCCGATGTCCGGACCCGCCGTCGATGCGCTCGTGCCCGGCTCGGTCACGTTGGATGCTTCACCCGACATCAAGCAGACCGCCGGAGATCCCCGGCGCGGACTGGTGCTCGACGGGGTCGAGTTCGACGAGGACGTCGTCAACGAACCGATCAGGCCGGGTAACGCGTTCGTCGCCGTCCAGGTGAACAACCGGGGGGCGTTCTCGACGACGTCGGCCCGGGTGGCACTGCTCTGGGCGCCGGCCGACGACGGTCCACCGGTCCTGCCCGACCAGCTGTGGGACGCGTTGGCCGCCGGAAACCTGACCGCAGGATCGACGTTCGGCACGTGGACGACGGTCGACGACCTCCCGGTCGCCGACGACCAGCACGTCGGGCACGACATCGTCGCACCCGGCTATCCGCGGGCGGTCATCTTCGGGTCCGGACCGACGGCGTTCGAGTGGAAGCAGGACAAGCTCGAGGGTCACCGCCAGATCGGGCTGCTCGCACTGACCCGATGCGTCGAGGACCCCCTCACGCGCGGGCCATCGGATGTCTTCGACCTGATCCACACCGACACCAAGGCGGCCTACCGGGCATGCGAGGTGGTCGATGGCGATGGCGACGGCCGCATCGTGATGCGGTCGGACTCGGGGTTCACCGTCGCCGCACCCGGCGGAAATCTGGGGAACGCCGCCAATGGCGCTGCGCCATTCGGGCTGTCCGCCACAGCGGTCGCCACCCCGACGGTCGAGTTCGCGACCGCCGGGCCGTACGACCTGTCCGGCGGTGCGGTCACGGCATTCCGGGTGCGAGTCACCCACGACATCACGATTCCCTTCTCGGCCGGGGATCCGGCGATCCGCAACCAGGCGGCGGCTTTCGCCGACGAGGTGGCCCAGGTCGTCAACCGATCGATGCTCGATGTGGGTGTCCCGGTGCGCGCCGATGGTCGCACGTACCCGGGGAACTTCCAGGACGCTCTTGCGGTGACCCCGATCGGCGCTGCCGAATTGACCTTCACGGCGGCCGGTGACGCCGCCGGTCTCCTCGGCATGGCAACCGGCGTGACCCGCACCGCCGCTCAGGGCCAAAGGTTCATCACGCCGTTCGCCACACACGGGCCGTTCGACCTCAGGCCTGCGACGCCCGGTGTCGACCGGACACTGGTGTGCACCGTGGTCGTGAACGCACTCATCCAGTTCCCGGCGACCACCGAGGAGATCCCGTCGCTGGCAGAGGCGAGCGCCCACCAGGTGCGCGCGGCGATCAACCGGCAATGTCGCGAGGCAGGCATCGGTGTGGGGGCGGAGCGGCGCCAACGTGGCATCTCGGTGCGCCAGACGTCGACGGAGGCCGCAGGCACGAAGGTCGTCACGGGCGGGTTCGGTCTCGGCGATCTCGTCGTGGTGCCCGGTGCCGAGGTCGCAGTCGGCGCCGCTCGCGACGCCCTCTTCGACGTCGTCACGACCTGGGGGCGCGACGTACTCGTGCACTCTGCGACCAATCGTTTGTACCTTCGGTCGACGAACACCGGCAACGTCGCGCTGGCAGCCGTTCGCCATCGGCTGTTCCAGGTCACCCCGGACCCCGTCGGCGTCACCGCGGTCGGCACGACGGTCGACGAACCGCGCGCGCCCGGGGTCAGTGGCGTGGCCGCCTTGTCGTGGGATGTGGGCGCACTCGAGGTCGGGTCACGGATGTTCGTGCTCGCCGTCGCCGACACGGCGGCGGATCCGGTGGACCCGACGCTGCCCGCCTCCATCACCTCACTCGAGGCCGCACACGCCTTCTGGCGTGCCCATCCCAACGCAGCCATCCGCGAGTTCGTGGTCACATGAGTGCCGACGTCACGCCCTCGACGAACTCAGGTCCAACAGCGCGCGTAGCTGGTCGGACGGTTCGATGCCGAGTTCGTCGCGCAGCAGCCGACGATAGAGATGGAACTGTCGCCGCGCCTCGCTGACGTTGCCCTCCGCAAGGTGGGCGGCCACGAGTGCGCGTTGCGCACTTTCGCGCAGCGGTTCCGCTTCGACGGCGGCAAGACCCGCGTCGATCGCCTGGCCTGGCCGCCCAGCTGCCGAGAGCTTGGCGCACAGCGATTCCAGGGCGTGGATACGCAGCTGGCGGAGGCGCTCGCGTTCGAAGGTGATCCACTCCTCGTCCCAACCCGGCAGGAGATCTCCGGCGAGACTCCCCGGGTCACCGTCGTCGGGTTCCAGCGACGACGTATCGTCGATGAGTCGACGTGCTCGCCGCGACAGTTCGGCGAGATCCACCTCGACCGAGGGCGAAAAGGCGACGTAGTGACCCTCGAAGGTCAGCAGGTCGTCGATGTGCTGGCGCGCCCGCCACAAGGCCGTTCGCAGATTCGCCGACGCCCGATCGGTGGTCGTGTCCATCCACAGCGTCGACGCCATCATGGAGCGGAGTTGCGGTCGACCCCGTACCGCGAGCAGTGCGATGACGCGCTCGACGTTGGCCGGCAGGAAGACCGACTCGTTCGCGATCCGAACCTCGAACCCGCTCATCACCGACAGGTGGATGGTGGGGACGGTGGGGACGGTGGGGACGGTGGGGACGGTGGGGACGGTGGGGACGGACGGCGCGGACACGACGACAGCGCTCATGGTCGGGCTGCTCCGAAAGACTGCGAGTCGGTTCGCCCGACACACCGATCCGTTGGGGATGATCGTGGCTCGCACGGCGATTGGGCTCCTGAGGGCGGACGGGACGAAACGACGCTGAGAGGTTGCTTCACCACTCGTCGCGCTCGCGTCACCGCCGCGTCACCGACGACACATCGACGAAACGCGCGAGCAACGATCGAGTCACGCCGGTGGTGGGCACCATGGACTGGGACCAACCGAGGGGAGGAGCGATGGAGACGTTGGTGATACAGATCTCCATGTGGCGCGACGAGGGAACGATCCGCGCGCGCCTGCGCAGCGATGCGGATGGCAGCAATGTGGTGGTGGCGGCCACGACGATCGGCGACATGCTCGCTCACGTCGACGCCGAGATCGTGCGGTGGGCCGGGCTGCTCGCCGACGATGATCGAAGCTGAGCGGGGCGTGGTTCGAGCGTCACGACGCTGCCGTTCCCCTACACGCGTTCACGAACCAGTCGCTGACGTCCTGGCCGTCGGCGGCCGGGCTCAGGTCGGTGGGAGCGAGCCACGCACCGTCGACGTAGACGTCATTCTTCGTCATGGGCGGTGCGGCCGTGAAGCCGAATCCGGTGATCGTCCCGCCGGAAGCGACGACGTACTCGGAGCACAGGAATCCTGTTCGGCACGGGCTCGTGCCCGTTGCGTTGTCGTAGACGAGCGCCGCTACGTCGAGCGCCGTCGATCCGTCTCGCGCCGTGGTCGCGGCAACCGGGAGGAGGTACGACGCCTCCATGTTGACGTAGCCGGCGAGACCGTTCGACGACTGGATCGGCCCGTTGGGGAACACCTCGACGATCTGGCTCGCAAGCGCTGAGTTGTCCACTCCCGGCTGGGCAGATGCGATGAGATCGATGTAGCGCTGGGCGGCGGCATATGGCTCGTCGAACTCGGGGGACAACCCGGTGAGCGGCGGGCGCGGCGGGAGCGGTTCCCCCGCGCAAGCGGCTGCCACAACCGTCGGCGACGGCGCGGTCGCGAGCGTTGTCGTCGGTGACACGGTCTTGAGCGTTGCCGCCTCGTCCTGCACCGGGACGATGACCTTGGGCGCAATCGCATCGACGGGACCTGGGACATCTCGCCTCGTGAACCAGACGAGCCCGCCGATGATCGCTGCGACGATGGTGATGGCGCCGATGACGAGTACACGGCGACTCCGGCGAACTGGGGCGGGCGTCGGAGCGGACGAGTCGTCCGTCGACGTCTCCGATCGGGCCGCAGGATCCTCGGGCCCCTCCGACGCAGGGTCGGGGTCGTCGACGACGATGACCGGCATCGGCGCGATCTTCAGGGGGATGGCCTCAGGTTCGGCAGTGAAGTCGAACAGGCGACCGTCGAACGCACGCAAGAAGAGCACGGGCGTTGCCCACTCGATCTCGCTCACCTCGGCGAACACCGCCTTGCGGGCCTCCGAGACAGCCGCGTCGATCGGATACTGGCGGCCGATCAGCGACGTGAAGAGCTCCTCGGCGAACACGATGGCCGCTGCGTCGCTGATGCTGAACTGCATCGCCACGACCGCAGGGAGTCCGAGTTCGACGAGTGCGGTGGCGATGCCGCTGAACGGGTCGGTCAGTGTCGTGCGGGCACCTTTGCACGAGTTGAGCACCACCAGCCGGAGTGAGGTCTGATCGCCGAGCAGCGTGGTGAGGACCGATTCGTTGACCGGATCCGGCCCGCCATCCTTGTCGAGCAGGTAGATGGCTCCATCGCCGCTCGCGTCGAAGTCGCTGTGGCCGACGAAGTGCAGGATGTGGAACACGCCGTCGCCCAGGCAGACCCTGAGAGATCGTCGAGTAGCCGGATCGCACCACTGCAACTCGACGAGTCCCCGGTCGATCATGCCCTTCAGGGCCTGTTCGACCCTGGCCCGTTCGTCCACGACGTCCAGCGGTGTCAAGCCGTTCGGGCTGGCAACCACGCCGAGGACGCGAACCGGTCCGTCGATCGGCAGCGGGGGCGGGACATCGCCGACCTCGAGATACCGCACGACGGGGGTGTGTCGCTGACTGGCGAGGAAGCGGGGACGTCTGTACAGCAATTCCCAGGGGACACTCAGCAGCTCCGGCGTGGCACCGAGCGACAACGTCAAGCGGACTCCCTTGCCGTCGGCGGCCGCGGTGCGTTGGGCGTCGAGATAGGACGCACCGATCACCTGGCCGAACAAGGCGTCGCCGAGCTCGCCTCCGAGTGTCGCGGCATTGGCCGCCGTGGTCACCGCCTCCTGGGGTGCGACCTCGCGTCGTCCCGATCTGCCGAGGTTCACAACCAGTTCCTCGAAACGCGTCGACGTCATCGGCAATCGGAACGTCGACGTGGTCCCGCGCTCCCCACGGAACTCGACCCCGACGCGATACTCGGACGCGAACATCTCCCCGGAGCCGATCCGGGTGAAGGTCAAGCGGAAGTCATCGCACTCGTACGTCGGCATGCCCAGTCCCCTGAAACCGCCCGCCGTGCCACGCTACACCACCGGCCAATCCCAACGACAGTGACGATCATATTGCGATCTGTGACCAGGCCGCGATGGCGCTGTTGACGCTCGTCCAGTAGCCGAACGCCTCGTAGTACCAGACCGCCCAGTGCGCCTGCATGTCGAGTGCTTGCGGCGGCCCGACCGGGAGGTTCCCGTTGATCGGCGGGTCCGACGCATTCCTGATGATGAGCCACCTGGGCGCGCCGGCTCCGAGTCGCTCAGCGACGAGGCCGAACACGGCGTCGCCCATCTCGACGCCGCAGCCGATCGTGTCGAGCCCGTTGGTCGAGGTTCCGAACTCGAAGTAGTCCGTCGTCAGCATGGGAAGGTGGCGTGGGAAGTCGGTTCCGTCGATCAGGATCGACGGGGAGTTGACGTGGCCCGGCAGGTTCGGTCCGAAGTCGTAGAACGCGGTCGGTGGGCCGAAGTCGGGTTCGATCAGCTGGTCGGCGAAACCGTCCATCAACCGTTTGGCCGTTGGGAGATGCTTACGCCTGACCGACGCCGACGACGCGAAGGTCCGATCGTTGAACACCTCGTTGCGGAACTCCTTCGTGCACCCGAACTTGGCCGATCGGGTGATCATCACGTCGCCGAGTTCCGAGTCGGGAAGCGTTCCGCCGGCGGTACCGACGGTGATGACCAACTTCGGTCTGACCTCCGCGTACATCTGCTCGATGAATCGCGCGACAGGGAGGGTGGCGGTGCCGGCGCCCGTGGTGACACCGTGCTGATTCATGTGGAGCTCGGACTTCACGCACAGCACGGACTTCGAACCGATACGCGTCGGGTAGTACGAGCCGAGTCGGCCCGCGGCGCGCGCCGGGGCCCCGCGGCGGATCTCGGGGAGGAACTCCTCGTAGTTCCGCGCGTAGCGGTACCAGCGTGCCCGCGGGTTGACCCCG
>Ga0105047_10002667_pt1 | contig 31734 bp, 32 predicted proteins | sample MAT04_FD_78384 | JGI IMG/M metagenome (GOLD analysis project Ga0105047, IMG submission 78384) | Freshwater microbial communities from Lake Fryxell liftoff mats and glacier meltwater in Antarctica - MAT-04 (megahit assembly) | ecosystem: Environmental > Aquatic > Freshwater > Ice > Liftoff... | reverse complement strand
TTCGGCAGGCCTCCCACCCCGTCGTCATCCACACTCCCAGTAGTGGCATCGATCTCGGTCACCAGTTCCAGCCCCTCGTCCAGACTGGTCAGCATGGCAATTGACGAGTTACTGACCTGCCCCGGCTTCAACTTCTTGAATTCGGCAACCACTTCTTCCGGTTTCGGTTTCGCCGGCGGTTGAACGGGTTGCATGACCGGCGGCTGCACCTGCTCCGGCGTGGGTGATTGAATCGTGGTCGTCTGCTCAGCCGGGGGCGGCTGTTGCTTCGTCAACTCACCCCACGTCGGAACCTTGCCATTACATCCGGACAGGATGACGGCGCTGATTACCGATACGTTCCAAAACACCACCCGATTTCGAGGCCGTCGTTCGCAGACCATTGTGTCGCACCTTTCGTCAAAGAGCGGAATTAACCAAAATCAGAATCGGAGAAATGAATCGGCTCGATCAACGTCACCAGCAGAATCGTGATTGATACGTCACTTTACGAAAAATGATCTTGAAATTAAAGCGCTGATTTCTCAGAAGCCAAATTGGTTATTGAACGAGCACAATTCCATTGAAAATGACTATACAAAGATTCATATCCTGAGGCGACTGACAGTTTGAACGCTTCAAACCACTGCACTCCGCCAGAGAAATTCGATCTTCAGCAGATTCTCATGGTTTTGATTCGAGCGGGTTAAGAATCACGCTTCAGCGATGCGTCGCTCAACTTGGCTCGAATTGAGAGTCTTGCCCGCAGCGGGTATGATGATTATTTGCCACGAGTCTCGGCGTCGTGGAACCCTCCGCGTGCCGAATTTCGGAAAGGTCTTTCATGGACGGCCGGATCGCGTACCGGGGTGTGACATTTGACGATGTGCTGCTGGAACCCGGCTACAGCGAGCTGATGCCGTCGGATGTCGACACGTCGACCCAACTGACCCGGCACATTCGTCTGAACATTCCGCTGCTCAGCAGCCCGATGGATACGGTCACGGAAAGCGATATGGCCGTGGCGATGGCCCAGGAGGGGGGCATCGGCATTGTGCATAAGAACATGTCGATCGAACAGCAGGGGCTGGAAGTCGAGCGGGTGAAGCGAGCGGAAAATGGAGTGATCGTCGATCCGCTGACTTTGCCCCCGGAAGCGACCGCAGGCGAAGCCAAGGAAATCATGGACCAGCGGAACATCGGCGGGGTTCCGGTGACGCAACATGGTCGCCTGCTTGGCATTCTGACACGGCGCGACCTGCGGTTTCTGCCATCGAAGGATGTGCCAATCTCCGATGTGATGACCAAAGACAAGCTGGTCACGGCTGGGGAAAATACGACTTTAGAGGAGGCGGAACGAATACTCCTGGAAAATAAGGTCGAGAAACTTCTCCTGGTGGACGAGAATTATCAATTGAAGGGATTAATCACGATCAAGGATATCGACAAGAACTTGCGATATCCTCGTGCCTCGAAAGATGCCCGCGGACGGCTGCGGGTCGGTGCGGCGATTGGCGTGATGGATTTCGAGCGGGCGCAACGGCTCATCGAGAAGGGTGTGGACGTGCTGTGCGTCGATAGTGCGCACGGTCATTCCAAGAACGTGGTGGATACGGTCAAAGAGATTAAGCGGCGGTGGACGATTGATGTCATCGCCGGGAATGTGGCGACAACAGAGGGGGCACGCGATCTGATTCGGGCGGGGGCCGACGCGGTTAAAGTGGGCATTGGCCCGGGATCGATCTGCACGACGCGGATCATTGCCGGGGTGGGAGTGCCGCAACTGACGGCCGTGTACAACGCGGCGAAAGCCGCGCTGGATACCGACGTGCCGATCATCGCTGACGGGGGCATACGATACAGCGGGGACATGACGAAGGCATTGGCGGCCGGGGCGCACACGGTGATGCTGGGCGGTCTGCTAGCGGGGTTGGATGAAAGCCCCGGTGAAGTCGTGCTGTATCAGGGGCGCACCTACAAACGGTATCGAGGAATGGGGTCGCTTGGTGCGATGGTGAAAGGGAGCAGTGAACGGTACCGGCAGGCGCGTGCTGAGGAAAGCAAAGCGTCGAAGCTGGTGCCCGAGGGAGTCGAGGGGCGCGTGCCGTATCGCGGTTCGCTGCACAATCTCGCATATCAGATGATTGGCGGCCTGCGGGCCGGCATGGGTTATTGCGGCGTCCGCACGATTGCGGAACTGCGCACGGAAGCAAAGTTCATACAAGTCTCAGCCGCTACGGTGAGGGAGAACCATCCCCATGATATCACTATCGTGGAAGAATCGCCGAATTACTCGGTCGAACATGCCCCCATGGAATCACCCTGAGCAGGCCGCGATCGCGGTCTTGCTGCTCTCGGTGTTTACTCCGTGGGTGATCGCCGCCGATGGCCCGCAAGGGCGGGTCTCGCTGCGAGAACGGTCACGCATCCGGCAAGTCTCGGCGGAAGTCGTTGAAGCGGAACCGGCCGACCGGCAAGCCGCGACTCAGCGCTGGAACGATTTGAAGTCAAAATATCAATCTGGTGATGCCGCGGCGCCGAATGCGGCGTCTTCCACTAAGGCGAAACAACGTCGCCTCCCTGCTCCGCCGATCCGTCCGATTCCGGACGAAGAGCCGGAAGAACTAGTCGACGAAGACTGGTCGAATGAGGTCGTTGAGGAAGCCGATGAGTTCATTGAACCGGCACCAGTCCGCGCCGGTCGGGTTCGTCCGGTCACGGCTCGACCGCATGATGAGCCGCTGACAATCACCGAATTTGAAGAAGAACCATCTTGGATCGCCGGTGAAGCATCGAGCGAGACCGAGTTCACGGAGAGCGAATCGCTCGAAGAAAAGTTGTTGCCTGCTGAGCAGGAATCGCGGGAACTGGTTGTCGAAGACGAACCGGCGGTCGAATCTGAAGCGAAGGATTCCGCGCTGTTAGATCGTGTCGAAGCCGACAAAGATCTGCCGTTGCCAGCAGATAAATCGTCCGATTCCGGCTATCGCTCCCAGCCGCAGCGACCGCGCAAGATCAGTGAGATCTCGCCGCACTACGACATGACGATTGATCAAGATATTCGTGAGTTTGCAAAGAAAGAGGCGGAACGGTACGACGTGAAGTTCAGCGAGGGTGCCTTTCCGCAGCGGAATTTCCCCGGCTTGGTCTACCAATGGGAACCGTCGAACTTCTACCATTACCCGCTCTATTTTGAAGACGTGCCGCTGGAACGCTATGGCCATACCTACCATCCTGTGATTCAGCCGGTCGTCTCAATTGCAAAGTTCAGCACGCAGTTGATTTTCCTGCCGTATCAGATGACGCTCGATCCGATTTGCACGCCGAAATATGCGCTCGGGTACTATCGTCCGGGCGACTGCGCACCGAAGCTGCATTATCAGCCGCCGCTGAACGCTACCGCTGCCGCCGTCCAAGCCGGCGTGGTGACGGGGTTGCTCTTCGCGATTCCGTAATTTGTGATGCACGTTTCAGGAAGCCCAGGGGTTGCAACCCCTGGGCTTCTTCGCGTTACCACAGCACATATCCGCCGTCGATCACAATCGCCGCGCCTGTCATGTAGCGTGAGGCATCACTGGCGAGATAGACGGCAAGCGGGCCGAGATCTTCCGGTTGGCCGAAGTCACCTTGCGGGATCTGGTCCTTAAACGTTTCGATCACTTCGGGATGATCGTTCGCCCAGCGGACGTTCGGGGCCGTCATGAAACCGCCGGGGCAGATCGCGTTCACCGTCACGTTGTGCGTTGCCCAGTCCGCCGCGGCGGCTTTCGTGAGTTGAATCACAGCGGCTTTGGACGTTTCGTAACTTCGTCCGCCGATGCCGCGATTGGCGATCATGCCCGAGACCGAGGCGATGTTGATCACCCTGCCCCCCTGCCCGCGTTTGACCATTGCGCCACCAATGTGCCGCATGCACAGGAATGTGCTTGTGAGGTTGATGTCCATGATCGTCTGCCATTGTTCCAATGTCTGATCTTCCACCGGCACATTGATCCGGCGGCCGCCGACGTTGTTGATGAGAATGTCAATCGGGCCATGTTGGTCGAGTACTTCTCGGCAGACCCGTTCGCAGTCCGCGGGATCGCCGATATCGCCGGTGATCGCGATCGCTTGCCGGCCGAGTTGACGAATGTCGGCCGCCGTCTGATTCAACGAATCGGCTTCGCGGCCCACGAGTACAATATCGGCCCCGACATCGGCGAGGGCGAGCGCCATCTCACGTCCCAGCCCGCGGCTGCCGCCCGTGATAAAGGCTCGTTTGCCGGTGAGTTTGAAGCGATCCAGGACGGACATGGGAATTCCTTGCAAGGGAGATGCAGTTGATTTGCCACATGTAATCACAAGCCTCGCTGAGATGCGAGCGTCGACGCGATGGTAGATTTTAAATGGAGAGCACTTGCTCCGAAGTGCGTAAGAAATGCACTTGCGGAGCAAGTCCTCTACATTCAAGAGCCGTTGAGTTCGTCCCCGGCGCATTTCGCGGTAAGCTGTGTTGGTGAACGCTCGCTTCTTTCCGAGACCGTCATGACAGGTATCAGTTATCCCCAGGCGATTTCTCGCGGGCTGCGGTTGCGCTGTCCGCGCTGTGGCGACGGACCGTTGTTTCGCAATCTGCTCCTCATGCACCGCCAGTGCAGTCATTGCGACTTTGTGTACGATCGCGCGCCGGGATTCTTTCTCGGTTCCGCGTACATCAATTACGCCTTCACCATGATCACGCTGACGATTCTCTATGTCTCGCTGCACTTCGGTCTCGGCTGGAGCAACCGCGCGGTGACGGCACCGCTGGTGGTTTATTTCCTGACAATCCCCTTCCTGATGTTCCGCCACGCGCGCTCATTGTGGTTGGCGATGGATTGCTTTTATGATCCGGAAGGAGCCAGCGTGTCTGATCCGTACCAAGGCCCGGCGACTGGGGAGATTGATCGGCCATGACCACATCCCGTCAATCGTTGCCGGAATATGCGCATCCCCCACTGGTCGCCGCGACGCTGGGGGTGTACTACGCCGACGCCACGATGGAGATTGAGCCTGCGCGACTGGCTGCATTTCAGCAGAGACTTGGCCCAGAATGGGCTGGACGCTGGAAAGACGCGATGGTGGAAGTCGACACGGCGGAGACAGACTTCGGCCTCGAACACTGGGGCGATCAACTGACGAATGTGCTGGGTGATCGCGTTGTTCGTGTGACACAGGATTTGTTCGCATTCACCTGGCTGGGAACCGCGGATGCACATTATCCCCGTTATGAAAATGTCCGGGATGGTTTTGTCGCGGCATGGGATGCATGGGCCGGCTTGAATCATGTTCCCGAGGAGCAGATTCACACCTGGGCCGTCTCCTATTTGAATCGCATCCCGCGGGGAACGGTATGGCAGACTCCCGCCGACTGGACGTTTTTTGAGCTGCAACCGCAGTCGCCGTCTTTGTCTGCGCGCATCGCGAGCGCTCATTGGGAAGTGCAGACGCCCGAACTCGACAACGGCCTTTCGGTCAGTTGGACCATTGATTCGTCCGGCGGCGATTCCGCAGTGCCTGCGATTTGGGTGAAATTGACTGCGACGGGTGATGTTGACGGTGCTGTGAATTTTCTGAATGGCATGGACGCCGGCCGCGGCGCGATCGTGAAAACGTTCAGCGACCTGATGTCCCCCGCTGCAAACGCCTACTGGGGACTGCGCCGCCGAGACGCTTGATCTGTCACGCTTGCGAGTTCGCAGCCGTTGTCGTGATCGGCCCGGCAATGTCATTCGTCTTGGTCGCTGGTTCCAGAAACAGCGACTGAATCACCAGCATGATCGCACCGGTGACGAGGTAGACATCGGCGAAGTTGAAGATCGCCCAGTCAAAGTGGGCCGGCGTTCCCTCGAAGAACCAGAAGTGCAGGAAATCGCGGACGGCGTAAATCGGGGCGTGGTTGGCGTCTGTCCAACCGTGCAAACCGAGCCGATCATAGAGGTTGCCGAGCACCCCGCCCATGACAAAGCCCAACGCGACCGTCAGCCATTTGCTCGCCGCGCCTTTGTAAACAAACATCCAACACAGGATGCCGAGGGCGGCAATCACGCTCAGGCTGGCGAAGAGGTGTGATTTCCCCTGCCCCATCCCCCAGAGCGCGCCATAATTGAAATTGGTGTGGAGTTGAAAGCGAATGAACGGCGACAGGCCCTGCCAGCCCCAGTTGTCGGGCCACACCCAATTTCCCGCGCCGGGGCAGCCCAACTGCGTGAAGACAGCCCATTTGGAATAGAGATCCCAAGCCAAACCACCGCCGGCCAGCAGCACGAACGTGACGTAGCGGTTGAAGGGGATTGTCGTTTGCTGGACTGGCAGCTTGTGATCCGTCATGACGCTCGCGACTCCCTCAATCGTGATGAGCGGCCGCCGCAACGCGTTTGTCGATCGAACTCGCTCGCGACGCGTTTAGTGCAGCAACTCTTCGCGCTTCCGTTCACAGTCCACGCAATTTCGGGCATAAGGAATGACTCGCAGGCGGGCTTTCGGGATCAGCGATTTCGACGGCGTCTTCCCCTGCTCCTGACAGGCCATGCACATGCCAAACAATCCCGCATCGACTCGTCGCAGCGCTTCATCGATCTCCACGAGGACTTCCTGTTCGTTTTCAACGCGGCGTAATGCGAAATCTTGTTCGTAGGTTTCGGTGCCGAGTTCGGCGAGATGGGTCGGTGATTTGGAATCCCCACCGTTATCCGGGCGATCCAGCGCCTCATCCTGCATTTGTTGTACGTCGCCACGAATACGGGAACGGAGCGTGAGCAGCAACTGCTTGAACTCGTCGAGTTCCGGTTTCTTCAACATCGGCAGGCTTTCGGCGGGACGAAGGCGGTGGGTGAAAATCTCGGGAATCTTGATTATGAGTTCCGCAGACAGGAGCGTCAAGACGACCCAAGCCGCTTCTAATCGCATGACAAATCGTCTCCCAACGGGATTTTGGCCGAAATACGACGAAAGTCATCTCTGCGAGTGTTATTTCGGAGAATACCTCGAACCAGAAGTGATTGCTTACTTGGGAGCGTAAGGCCACTGGGGAACAGAGTTTGTATTTCCGGTCCGCGACGAATTCGGCGTTCCCGCCGGCGTATCGAACCGGACGGGAGCCACATCGGATGTGGCCCAGTCGCGAGCATCGAAGTTGCCGGTGTTGACGTTGCCCGAGGGAGGAGCACCATTGGTCGTGGCGTAACCCGTGGGGCCGGGATTGATCACGGGCAGCCGCGACGCGGGGGGCTGAGAACCTGCCGGGGCGCGGGCGACATCATAGGTGGCAGGTTGGCCCGGCCATTGGACCATGGACGGCGGATTCCAGTTTTCCGTCGGTGATCGCGGCGGTGCTTCTGTCAGGGCGTTGCGCCATTGTTCGGTTGCATTGCTCTGAGCCGGTGGACCCCAATTCGCTGTGGGTTGGGTTTCCGGATAGCTGCTGTTCGTGTTAGAGGCCCAGGATGACCCCGGCTGTGCATTCGCGGATGCATCGGCCGGCATTGAGGGGAACATCGTTCCCGGCCCGGCGCTCATACCCAACTGATAGGCTCGTTGCTGCGGAGTCATATTCGAGGGGGCGACATTGGTCGCCTGAGCGTTGGCGTTGTTCGGCGGATTCCCATTGGAATTTCCCGGCATGAACGCGCGATCCTGCGAAGTCTGGTACCCACCCGGCATGGAACCGGCGTTCACAGCGGCTGCCGTCGGATCGGACGAGGACCACGGTGGTGGCGCTGCCGAAGAACCGGAGAATGCTCCGTTCGTCCCTGCACCGGATGAGGCGAAGGGATTCTGTCCCCCATCCCAGGGAGGCGTCGTCGCATTTTGTTGCGAGGCTGGCGCACTGCGATTTTGTAAAGGAGCGCCGTTCCAGAATGGCTGGTCGGGAGCTTTCGCGAATTGATCAGCGGGAGGCGGATTGACTGGGGGTTGCACGTTGCCGGTATCCATCTGGGCGAATGGCGAAGTGCCGGTCGATTCCAGATTGCCCGGCTGGCTGCGATTAGCGTTCACGACCGGGGGATGAGTCGGTTCTTGCGCCCAGGCATTCGTCGCGCTCGCGCGTTGCAGATCCGCTTCCGTCATCCTGTCCTGGAATTGCGGGCGGAGTTCGGCCAGCGTTTTTTGTTCGCGGGCACGCACAGCGTCTTGACGCTTCTGCTCCATCACCTGATATATTTCATCGGGTGACATGTTCTTCAAGACGGCCGGATCAATTTCCTCCGACGGCAACGGCGTGCGGTTTTCGCCCGGGGTGTGAGCGGCAACTACGGGTGTTGTGCCGTTGTCACCCGACGGACCTGCGGGGAAGTATTGCGTCAGAAGCTGCTGCGCTTCGGCTTCCGAACGGAACCGGCGGAAGGCTTGAGCCGCGTCCTGATAACGATTCTGTGAGGCGTACAGCGAACCGAGATTGCGGAGCGCCTGTTTGTGCTGCCCGTCCATGTCGAGGGCCATCAGCAATTGACGTTCACTTTGATGAGCATTCCCACGCAACTGATTCGAATACCCGTAGTCGCTGAGTAAATTGGCATCGTGCGGTTTCTGGCGTAGGGCGGCGTCGTAATGATCTTGCGCTGCAGCATAGTCTTGACGCATGTCGGCGAGAATGCCGAGCCGATGATGGGCGTCGGCATTCACCGGATCAATCGCGAGCGCCGATTCGTAGGCCTTGCGCGCTGCCGGGAAATTCCGGGCAGTTTCCTGCTGATTGCCGTCGAGAACCCATTCCGTCGCGGACTTCGGAGAGTCGGGTTTTCCTTTGGATTTCTCGAACTTGGCGGCGATCTCCGCGGGAACACTATCGGAATTCTTGTCCGCTTTTTTCTTACGCCAGGTCCAGGGGACTTCGCGCACTCGCGTGTTATCGACGACCTTGCTTTCCTTGGCTTCATTACTTTTGGCGGTCCAGTTCAGCGACTGACAACCGGCGCACAAAAGCACCAGGCAGGCCGTTCCCGCGAGCAGTGAAAGTTTCATCCGACCGAATCCTTGGTCGTGGTCACGAAGGGAATCGAAACCGGTTTTCGTCGGCGGAATCGCCGAGGAGAGCTGGTCTGGTCACATGCTTCCGATGAGAACATCCTGTTACCGAACCGGAAGCGGCGGGACTGTAGTGATTTCGCGACACGTTGTCGAGATGAGGTTATCAACAGGAGAATTCAGGGTTCCCAGTCAACCTGATTTGCCGAAAGGCCGCGATTTAAGTGTCAGCAGTGGCCCTTTCCGTCCCGCGACGCCCCGCATACACTCGCTCCGGTTCGGTGGGTTCGAGTAAGGGTGATGCGATGGCCGATGTATGGCAGTTGTTTTGGTTGTGTCTGGCGGCGGCGGCCGGCGGCGTGGTGAACGCCGTCGCCGGCGGCGGCACGCTCATCACCTTTCCCACGCTGATCTGGGTCTTGGGCGATGGGGATGAGCAAAGCGTGCAGGCGAACGCCACAAGCACCTTCGCGTTGTTTCCCGGATCGATCGCCAGCATGTGGGGCTATCGTCGCGAGATTGCCCAGACACGGCACTGGCTGCGCGCGTTACTACTCCCCTCGATCATCGGCAGCATTCTCGGGTCGTATCTGACTCTGCTCAGCCCGGCGGTGTTTAAGCAGCTTGTCCCCTGGTTGATCTTGCTGGCCTCGGCTCTGTTCTTACTGCAGCCGTTGATCGCACGCTGGACCGGAATCGGTCAGCCTCACGCCGCACCGACCACCGCGACGATGACGGGCATCATCGTGTTGCAGTTCTTCATCGCGGTTTACGGGGGGTATTTCGGGGCGGGAATCGGCATTTTGATGCTCAGCGGCCTGGCGCTGATGGGTATCGCGGACATTCATTTGATGAACGGCTTGAAAACCGTACTGGCGACTGTGATCAACGGATTGGCCGTCGCCAATTTCGTCTTGAATGGCAAGGTCGTTTGGTCGATTGCCTTGCCAATGACGGTCGCGGCGATCATCGGCGGATTCGTCGGAGCGGCGACAGCCCGCAAATTGAATCGCGTCATGGTCCGCTGGATCGTGATTGCGATTGGTGTCGGTCTGTCGGGCTATTACTTCTGGAAAACGTACGGCTGAGATTCGCCGCAGCTCATTTGTTGAGGATGAGCTTGTCGTTGCGAGTCAACCGCAAGCGATAAACCTCGCCGTGATGCCGGATGAGGATCTCGCGGCCACCCTTGAGCAGAGTTTCCGACTCATAAACCTGCGGGGATTCGCTCTCAGAGCGTGCGGGCGATGGGTCTCCGTGTATGGGAGTGTCGGAGAGGGCTTTGTCGCAAGTCTCGTCTGGCTTCATGGTTGTATCCATTGTCTTGGCAGAGCCGGCCTGAAGTTGAAATTTTTCACGAGGCTGGCTTGCAAGCTGGCACTGGCTGGATATCATGATGACATTGAGACTCAGTGTCAACTCTGAGTTTCGGCCAGCCTGACGCCGGTAAAAAAATCACCCGCCCGCGAATTTGCCAGCCAGCGTGATCACCGGCGATGACATTCAACTGGTGAATGTCAGTCGCAAGCCACCTTGATTTTCGGAGTGGAACACGCATGTCGCAGTCAGTTGTGATTCGTCGTCGGTCGGGATTCACGCTTATCGAACTGCTCGTGGTGATCGCCATCATCGCGATTCTGATCGCCCTGCTCTTGCCCGCCGTGCAGCAGGCGCGCGAGGCGGCCCGCCGTACGCAATGCAAGAACAACCTCAAGCAGCTTGGTCTGGCGTTGCACAACTATCTAGACTCGTTTACGGCTTTTCCACCGTCGGGCTGCATCTCGCTGGCGACAGCTTCGCAACAACCTTGGTCCGGCCAGGCGTTAATTCTGCCTTATCTTGATGGCTCGACGATTTACAACAGGATGAACTTTTCCGTCGGCTATCACCATGTGAACAATACTTCGGCCTATCCGCCGTTCGGACCGGCGGCCAGCCGCGTGCCGGTCTTGATTTGCCCTAGCGATCCGAATGACAGATCGCGGTTAAGTTCCGGTGGCACACCTGAGCATTATCCTTTGAGTTACGGTCTGAATATGGGCGAGTACTTGATTTTCAATCCCGTGTCGGGTGCCAACGGCGGCGCGGCGTTCGGGCCGAACGCGCGGATCAATTCCGGCAGTTTCACCGATGGGATGAGCAATACGCTGGGCATGTCCGAAGTGAAGTTATTCACGCCGCGGTTTCACGACGCCACCGGAGTCGCGACGGCACCGCTGGCGCCAGAGGATGTCGCGGGAACCTATACTGCTCCGGTGTCGGGGTTTTCAACGGCCAATGGGCATACCGAGTGGGTTTGCGGCCGGGCAATACACAACGGTTTCACGACCACGTTCACGCCGAATAGCAAAGTCCTTTATACTCACACCAACAGCATTACCTACGACATCGACGTCTCCAGCATTCGCGAAGGAGCCACCTTGAGTTTGCCTACCTATGGCATCATAACCTCGCGCAGCTGGCATGTCGGTATCGTCCAGTCGATGTTGATGGACGGTTCCGTCCGTTCGATCTCAGAAAATATCGACCTTGACGTGTGGCGGTACCTTGGCACGCGCGCCGGTAACGAAGTTGTCGGAGACTTCTAAGTTTCAATCGTTGTTCAAAATATGCGTGGCAATTGCGGTTGAATGGTCACTCGCACGCTGACTATATCGCCGATTGTGATCCGCCAGCCAGCTTTGACAGCTCGCCAGCACCTCGTGAAGCGCATGGTTCGATGGTCGAACAATGCGGTGTTTTTCCGGGTTCTTGCTGGGAGTTGAGCAATGTCGAATGAACAAGCGTTGGCGAAGCGCCGGTTGGCGCGTGGATTTACCCTGATCGAATTGCTGGTGGTGATCGCCATCATCGCGATTCTGATCGCCCTGCTGCTGCCGGCCGTGCAGCAAGCCCGCGAAGCTGCGCGGCGGACGCAGTGCAAAAACAATCTGAAGCAGATCGGTCTGGCGCTGCACAACTACGAAAGCACTTTCAGTTGCTTTCCACCCGGCGGATTCGAAGATGCGAATGTCGGATCATCCGGCTTGGGGGCCAGCGGCTTGACGCTGATCCTGCCGTACCTCGATCAGACGAACAGCTACAACCTCTACAATTTCAACGAGCACTATGCGACAACTTACAATTCTTCAGTCACGAATCAGCGTGTCGCCTCGTATTTGTGTCCGAGCATGGTGATTCCGCGTAATGTGCCGGAAGTGAGTTGCAATATCTCCGGCCGCCCGGAATCCGGCGCGCCGAGCAGTTATCTGCTGAGTGAGGGAACGGCTTCCTATCAACACCCCGCACAAGGCATGTTTTCGATCGTCTCGCCGGTGATGTTTGGCTATACGTCGAACCGGTGTACGAAGTTTCGCGATGTCACCGACGGCACATCAAACACGCTTGCCGCCGGGGAAACCTCTTGGAACTTCAAGAATTATCTCTGGGGTGCCACGGCTTGCCCGTCGCCATCGACGCTGGGCGGCACGTCACGCTGGGGCACGGCCCGTTGGGGCGTCGGCTATCCCAATTCGAGCCTGGGCAACACGGCGACCGTGATGAACAACTTCGCCGCGTCGCCGGTCGGATTCTCCAGCCAGCATGTCGGCGGGATTCAAATTTTGATGACCGACGGCACCGTGCGGTTCATCAGTCAGAACATCGGTTTCAGTACCTACACCGCGCTTGCCACCAAAGCCGGCGGGGAGGTACTCGGTGAATTCTAAATCTCTGCGGAACATCGGCGGTTTCCTTGTGTTGATAATGCCAGTTCTAGCCGGTTGCGGCGGTGGCGATATTCCCCGGGTCGATGTTGTCGGCGAAGTCATGCTGGATGGTGAGCCAGTTAGCGAAGCTCATATTTACCTGACGGCCACTTCGTCGCTCGGCAAAGAGACTCGTGCGACATTCTCGGCCTCAGTGGTCGATGGGCAGTTCGAATTTACCGGGGGAGATCGGCCTCCGCCGGGGGATTACGAAATTGTGGTGAAACCTCTTGAACCAGATGCGGAAGAGGCTTTTGAAGAGTTGCGCAACCGGAATGCTCCGCTGATTCAGGATCGGAACAAATTCCTGGCCGCCGTGACGAAGAAAGGGCCGATTCGTATCGACCTGACGATGGATGATGTCAATCAAGTGATGATCGAACTGTCGAGCCGTTAACTCGATTTGACGTCATGAGCAAACCGGAAACGCCGCTTGGGCACCGCTTTGTGCCAATAGACTGAAGTCGACCTTCCGTGTCCTCAGACTCTCAAAAATAATTGATTCTCGGGCCGTTTGGATAGGATTAATTGGGAACTGCTTCCGGCGAGAGTTCAACGGATCGGCAGACTCACTCAAAAGTTCCCTGGCAAAAGTGTCCAGAATGGAAAGCGAATATCATGAATCAGCGATTATTTCTCGTTGGACTGTTGAGTTTCACAGGGGGCTTTACGTCGTTGATGCATGCTGAGGAATGGACGAAGTTTCAATGCGGCATCGCAGGCAAGATTGATGCAGCGGCGGTGCCGCTCACCTGGTCTGAGTCGGAGAATCTGCGCTGGAAAGTGGAAATTCCCGGCTATGGCCAATCCAGCCCGGTGACATGGGACGGCCATGTGTATGTGACTTCGATCTCAGGGCCGAAAAAGGAAACGTGCCATGTTTCCGCCTTCGATATCCAATCTGGCGGAAAACTCTGGACACGCGATTTCAAAGCGGCCTCGGAAGCTGAGAACAACAATTACATCAGCCGCGCGGCTCCCAGCCCCACTGTGGATGCGCAAGGCGTGTATGTGTTCTTTGAAGGAGGCAACTTGCTGGCGCTCACGCATGCCGGTGAAGACCGCTGGAGTCGGGATCTGGTGGCCGAGTTTGGCGCGGTGGAATCGCGACACGGCTTGGCGGCTTCGTTAGAGCAAACCGATGACCGGCTGTTTGTCTGGGTGGAACGTCAGGCCGAGCCTTATGTTCTCGCCGTAGAGAAAGCGTCCGGCAAGGATCTGTGGAAAGTTCCCGGCATCGGCGCGACGAGTTGGGCCAGTCCCCGTTTGATTGCCGTCGATGGTCAGCAGCATCTAGTCTTGAGTGCGGTGGGGAGTGTGACGGGACTCGATCCCGCCACAGGCCAGGAACTCTGGAAGTTGACCGGCCTGAAAAGCAATTCGACGCCGACACCCATGCCTGCCGGTGACGGCAGATTTCTGATCGGCGCGACTCAAGGTCGCGGCGAAGGAGATTCCGGCAAAGCGGCGGAATCGAATGGTCTGGTGGCGATTCACAAGACCGCCGAGGGAGCATATCAAGCCGATTTCGTCTGGCGTTCCAAACGCTCGACGTCGTCCTTCGGCTCGCCGTTGGCACACGGTGGGAAGGCGTATTTTGTGAACTCAACGGGCGTCGTGTTCTGCCATGAGCTGGAGACCGGCGACGAATTGTATTCGAGTCGTCTGGCCGACAGCAGTTGGGCGACGCCGCTGGGAATTGGTGAGCGAGTTTATTTTTTCGGTAAGGGAGGTGCCGTCGCGGTCCTTTCCGCCGGAAATGAATTAGAAAAGTTGGCCGAGAATGCCACCTGGGAAGCCACCGCACCGGCGGCAGCGGAGACGGGCCAGCGGCCGCAGTTCGGTGGTCCGGTGTTGTATGCCGCCGCGTATGCGTCGGAACGTCTGCTGCTGCGTCGGGGCGACACGCTGTATTGCGTCGCTGTATCGCAGAAGTAACGCCCACATTTGGTGTTGGAAAAACGTCAAATCAATCAGTCAATCACTGTCCGTTTACGAAGGAGAATCGATGAAACGTATCGCTGTGCTCTGCCTGTTGTCCCTGATGGCTCCCGCCGTCTGTCAGGCCCATTTCCTGTGGCTGGTGACGAAATCCACCGGCGATTCCGAACAAGTTCTCGCCTACTTCAGTGAATCAGCCAGCCCGGATGATCCGGAGCTGCTCAAGAAATTTGAGGGTCTGAAAGCCGTCGCTGTCACCACCGGCCGTGGGGGCAATCAGGTTCAGGAGATCGAACTGAAACCCACCGAAGATGCGCTGGCCGGGGCATTGCCCGACGGTGTGCAAGCTCCGTTGACCGCTGCCCAGACCTACGGCGTGATGAGTCGCGGCGGGGAATCCTTCCTGCTGAAATATTACGCCAAGACCTACGGAACTCCCCTGCCCGGCAGTTGGCAAGCCGTGAATGATGAGAAACTCGCCGCGCTGGAGATTACGCCGAAGGTCGAAGGCGACGAACTCGTCCTGACCGTGACATGGCTCGGCAAGCCGGTTGCCGGCGATCAGGTGACGGTTGAAGGGGACAGCCTGACCGAGAAGATTCAGGGCGACACATCGGCCGACGGCATTTATCGCTGCAAACTTCCCGCGAAGGGACTGTATTCGATCCGTGCCCGTCACACCGAAAAGGCGGACGGAGAACTCGACGGCCAGAAGTATGCCTCGATTCGCCATTACGCCACGCTCGCCTTGCCATTCGTGCCGCAAAAAATCGCCGCCAGCGAACGCAAGTTGGCCGATTTGCCAAAAGGGATCACGAGCTTCGGTGCGGCCGTTCTCGGTGACGACCTCTACGTTTACGGCGGACACTTCGGCTCGCCCCATCACTATTCCGAAGAAGGCCAGTCGAATGAACTCCGCCGTCTGTCGCTGACCAAGAGCGATGCGGCGTGGGAAGAACTGCCCGGCGGCCCGCGTCTGACCGGTCCGGCGCTGGAAGCCTCCAACGACAAACTCTATCGCCTCGGTGGATTCGCGGCGAAAAACATAGAAGCCGACGATCAATCGTTGTGGTCACAAGATGGCTTCGCGTCCTTCGACCCGGCGACAGAAAAATGGACCGACTTGCCGGCACTGCCGGAACCGCGCTCATCGCATGACGCCGATATCGTGGATGGAAAGTTGTACGTTCTCGGCGGCTGGAACATGTCGGGTTCCGACGGCACGAATTGGTTGGAAACCGCCTGGACCTGCGATCTGACGCAGTCCGAACTGACATGGTCCGCGTTGCCGGCTCCGCCGTTCAAACGCCGCGCGCTCAGCGTCACTGTCCATCAAGGCAAACTGTATGCCATCGGCGGCATGCAGGATGAAGGCGGCCCGACAACACGCGTCGACGTGCTGGACCTCGCCACGGGCACCTGGTCCGTCGGCCCGTCGCTGATCGGCCCCGGCATGGAAGGCTTCGGCAACGCTTCATTCACCGTGGTAGATCGACTTGTCACCAGCACCATCTCCGGCAGTGTGCAGCAGTTGAACGCCGATGGCACAGCCTGGGAACTCATCGGCCAGGTCCATCAACCGCGATTCTTCCATCGGCAACTGACGACACCGAATCAGGAATTCCTTGTCGTCGGCGGCGCGAGCATGGCGACGGGGAAGACACCGTCCGTGGAGGTGTTTACGGTGAAGGAGTGATTCTGGGCATCGCGCCCTGCCAGTCTTAGCCCCCCGGCGAGTCGCCGGGGGCCGATGAATCAAACGGCGTCCACATGAAATTGATGCATCGAAAATGAAGCCCCCCGTCATTGACGGGGGGCTAAGACTTTCGGGACTTTGATTTCTTCCCTTTCGTCGGCGCGATCAGCCCCCGCAGTGTCCGCAGATTGATCGTGTCGAGGTTCTCGCCGTCGCGTTCGCCTTTGTTGGTTTCCAGGTACATCGGAATCTCCGCGAAGCGGGGATCGTTCACGATGTGCCGGAACGGTTCGAGGCCCAGGAACCCCTCGCCGATGTGTTCGTGCCGATCGACGCGACTGCCCAGCGCCTTCTTGCTGTCGTTCAAATGAAACGCGCGAATGCGGTCGATGCCGATCAGCCGGTCGAATTCGCTCATCGTCGCGGCGTATTCATCCGGGGTTTGCAGCGGATATCCGGCGGCGAAGATGTGGCAACTATCGACGCAGACGCCCAAACGGTCGGGAGCGCTAATGCCTTGCAGAATCGCGGCGATGTGTTCAAAGCGGCAGCCAAGGGAACTCCCCTGCCCGGCCGTCGTTTCCAGCCAGAACTTCGTGCGGAAATTCTGGCACTTCGCATGGACATGATTCAGCGCTTCAATAATTCGTTGCTGGCCGGCCTCGGCGGATGAAGTGACAAAACTGCCGGGATGCATCACCACGCCGTCTAAACCGAGTGTTTCCGCCCGCTGGAGTTCATCGACGCTGGCATCAATCGATTTCTGCCACAAGGCGTCATCGGGACTCGCCAAATTGATGAGGTAGCTGTTGTGCGCGCACGGTTGCTGCAAGCCGCCGCGCTCCAACGCGGCCCGGAACAGCCGGACATCGTCTTCGAGCAGAGGTTTGCCCTGCCACTGATTGTTGTTCTTGGTGAAGAGCTGCACCGTTTGCATGCCCAACGCGGTGGCGGCATCGGCGGCCTTGTAATAGCCGCCGGCCATTGACATGTGAGCACCAAACAGTGGCACGGATCAATCCTTCGCGGGAATCGGTCTGGGTGGCGTGTTGACCCTGACAGTGTAGATTGTGCGAACCGCCACGGCGAGTGCCGACGGGCAATGGGAAGAAAACAGGTCGCCGCATCCAAAAGGGGCAGGATACGCTTGTGACGAAAACAAACTTTACCTACAATTCCCCGATTCCCCATCACTGTCCGACCGATTCGTGGGCGAGCGATTCGGGCTGTTGAGCCGAGTAACGTCATGCGCTTTTTGCTGGTCGACCGCATCACCGAACTGACGCCGCAAACGTCGATTTCGGCGGTGAAGAATTTGTCGCTTGCCGAGGAGTATCTGGCGGACCACTTTCCCGGTTTTCCAGTGATGCCGGGAGTTTTGATGCTGGAAGCGCTGGTGCAGACCGGTGCCTGGCTGATGCGTGTTTCGACCGATTTCGCGCACAGTACGATTTTGCTGAAAGAGACGAAAGCCGTTCGTTATAATAACTTCGTCGCCCCGGGGCGGACCTTGTGTTTGCAGGTGACGGTGAAGAAAACGCAGGATCATGTGTGGGAATTCATTGGGGCGGGAACTGTGGATGGAAATTCCGCCGTCTCGGCACGATTTAAGTTGGAAGGGTTGAATCTCGCGGAGCAGAATCCGACATTGGCGGCGGCCGACGAACTCGGGCGGCAAACCTATCGGGCGTTGTTACCTCAAGTCTGGTCAGAAGCGAAAGCAGCCTCGGCCTAACCTAAATGGTGATGTCGGACAAATGTCGCGAGTTTCTGTTTGATACAAAGGAATGCAGGCATGGATTTGACCGGTCGGGTCGCTTTGGTGACCGGAGGGAGCCGCGGGATCGGCAAGGGGATCGTCCAGCGTCTGGCGGGTGCCGGTGCGAAGGTGGCGTTCGTCTATCAGTCGAATCAGGCCTCGGCCGATGCGCTGGTGAGTGAGTTGACAGCCGCCGGCCATGAGTCGGTGGGGCTGCAAGGCGATGTCGCGAAGAAGGCCGATGCTGATGCGATTGTCGAACAGGTCTTGGCAAAATGGGGAAAAATCGACATCCTAGTGAATAATGCGGGAATCATTCGCGATGGCCTGCTGGCGACGATGACTTCCGAACAATGGCAGCAGGTGATTGATACGAATTTAACGAGCGTCTTCAATTTCTGTCAGGCGGTGACGCGGCCGATGATGTCGGCGCGTTATGGCCGCATTGTGAACATGTCTAGCGTCTCGGCAGATTTCTCGAATCCGGGGCAGGCGAATTACGCGGCAAGCAAAGCCGGCATCGAAGGTTTCACCCGCTGCATGGCGACAGAACTGGCGAAACGCAATATCACAGTCAACGCCGTTTCGCCGGGCTTTATCGAAACAGACATGACAGCGGCCGTGATGAACGCCGCGGGAGATCAGATCAAGAAGTCCATTCCGGTTCGCCGACTTGGCAAGCCGGAAGACATCGCGTATGCGGTGCATTGTCTGGTGACAGCCGAGTCGGGATACATCACCGGTCAGATTTTGAAAGTGGATGGTGGATTGACACTTGGCGGCATGGGCTGATAACGCCGGATGGTAAGTGTCCAATCGAGCTGGTTTAACGAATTCAAGTTCAGAGGGAATTTCAACTCGCGCGTGGCGAATTCATTCCGGATCGCTGGGTTCCGGAGAATGCGTGCGAATCGTATGAGTGGACTGACCGCCGTTCGGCGGTCGTTTGTCAGGAGAGGATTGCGGATGCCGACACGAGACGAAGTTTTTGTCACAGTGCGAGAAACCCTGGTCGATGCTTTGGGCGTCGATGATGATGAAGTGACCCCGACCGCTACGCTGATGGGCGATCTGGGGGCGGAATCGATCGATTTTCTCGATATCGTTTTCCGGCTTGAAAAGAACTTCAGCATCAAGATTCCCCGTGGCGAACTCTTTCCGGAGAACCTTGTCGCCGCCGATTCCGGGTTTATTGTGAACGGCAAAGTTTCGCCTGAAGGCATCGCGGAACTGCGGACGAAGATGCCGCATGCCAACATCGATAAGCTGGCGGCCGATCCGCGTATCGAAAAGGTGCAGGACTTGTTCACGGTCGATATGGTCGTGAATTTCCTGACCAGGAAACTGGAAGGCAAATAGTATCGAACGAATTCGGTATTGATCCGTAACGGACGACTCGGCTGAGTGAGGTCGCAATATTGACTTCGCCTTGCGGATCGGCTGGTTCATGGCGGCGAATCTCCACCTGGTTTTTACTGTCTTAGGATCATGGCCGTCGCATGCGTTGGATCTGGATCGATCGATTCACGGAGTTCGTCAGCGGATCGCATGCCACGGCGATTAAGAACGTCACCCTGGCTGAAGAGCATTTGCACGATCATTTTCCGGGCTTTCCGGTGATGCCGGCTTCGCTCATCGTCGAAGGACTGGCCCAGACGGGTGGAATTCTCCTCGGAGAATTGCACCAGTTCGCGCATGTGGTGATTCTCGCCAAGATCCCGCGGATGACGTTTCACAGCTGGGCGGTTCCCGGCGACACCTTGACTTACACCGCAAAATTGATTGATGCCCGTGACGAGGGGGGCCTCGTCGAGTGTCAGGCGAAAATCGGCGAGCGGTTGATCGCGGACGGCGAAATCTTTTTCGCCCATGTGGATGACGCCGCCGGCGGAGCCATAAATCAGAAGAACTTCGTGTTTTCCATGCGTCTGTTAGGGGTAATGGACGTGGGGAAAGCCGGTCACGGAAATCAGGAGACCAGTCCATGAGACGGCGCGTGGTCGTAACGGGGGTCGGCGCGATCACGCCGGTCGGAAATACCGCCGAGGCGATGTGGCAGTCGTTGTGTGCCGGCAAAAGCGGAATCGGCCCGATCACGCATTTCGATGCGTCCGGGTTTCCGACCAAGTTCGCGGCGGAAGTACGTGGTTTCAATCTGGATAATTACGTCGACGACGCGAAACGATTCGCGTATGCGGGCCGCAACATTCGCTTCGCGGTGGGTGCCGCTAAGCAGGCCGTGGATGATTCCGGTCTGATGAACACAGAATTCGATCCCTCCCGTTTCGGTATCTATCTGGGTGCCGGCGAAGGCCAGCAGGACTTTACGCTGGTCATGAGCATGATCGCTGAATCGCAACATAATGGCGAAGTTGATCTGGCGGAGTTCAGCCGGCGCGGGTTGGAGCGTTTGCACGGCCAGACGGAACTCGAACAAGAACCGAACATGCCTGCCGGCCATCTGGCGAGCCTGTTCGACGCGCAAGGGCCGAATTTGAATTGTCTGACGGCCTGTGCGGCTTCCAGCCAGGCGATTGGCGAGGCGACGGAGATCATCCGCCGCGGTGATGCTGACATCATGCTCTCCGGCGGCGCGCATAGCATGATCCACCCGTTCGGTGTGACGGGCTTCAATCTGCTGACTGCGTTGTCGACCTTCAATGACGATCCCCAGACGGCGTCCCGCCCGTTCGATCGCAACCGAGACGGATTCGTGCTCGGCGAAGGGGCCGGGATGTTGCTGCTGGAAGACCTGGAGCATGCCCTCGCCCGCGGCGCGAAGATTTACGGCGAAGTGGTGGGCTACGGTTCGACGGCGGATGCCTATCGCATCACCGATGTGCATCCTGAAGGTCGCGGCGCGGTGGCCTGCATTCGCATGGCGCTGAAGGATGCCGGGTTGGTCGCCGGCGATGTCAATTACATCAATGCGCATGGGACCAGCACCGAAGTGAATGATCGGGTGGAGACCTATGCGATCAAGCAGGCGTTCGGCGACTTGGCGTACAAAACACCGGTGTCCAGCGTCAAAAGCATGATGGGACATCTGATCGCGGCGGCGGGCAGTGTCGAGGCGATCACCTGCCTGATGACCATTCGTGATAACGTGATCCCGCCGACCATCAACTATCGCACGGCAGATCCGAATTGCGATCTGGATTATGTGCCGAATGAGGCGCGTGCCTGTCAGGTGCAACGGGCGCTTTCCAACAGTTTCGGTTTCGGCGGACAGAACGTATCGCTGATTTTCGCAGCCTATCAGGGATGATCGGACATTCGGGTTGTCCCGGAAGAAGGTCGGATTGTGTTGCCAGCGCTGTTGATCGCCGTGGGGGTGCTGATCGCGCTGGACTTGGTCGGTCGCATCTATTTCGTCCGCAAGGTCTTGAAGATCTTCGAGACGAAGCCGCCGTTTAACGTGCCGATTTATCCTCCGCACGCGCAAGCTCAGACAGTCGAGATTCCCACCTCACGCGGTTTGACGCTGCGCGGCAGCGTCTATCTCGCGACGGAACGCCCTTCTCGGGGCGTGGTGGTATTTTATCCCGAATTGGATGGCACCCACTGGTCGGCGATGTCGTATGCCGACTGTCTGGTGCAGGCGGGCTTCGACCTGGTGGCATTTGATTTCCGTAACCAGGGAGAAAGCGACTATCAACCCGGTTACGAACCGCTGCATTGGCCGACGCTGTACGAAATTGAAGATGCCCGGTCCGTGCTGCGGTATGTTCGCGCGCGCGACGATTTGCAGGATGTGCCGCTCGGCGTAATGGGAGTCAGTCGCGGGTCACAAGCCGCATTGGCGATGGCCGCGGAGAATTCGGATATTCGCGCGGTCTGCTGCGAAGGCGCTTACAGCACGACATTGCTGGTGATGTATTTCACCCGCCGCTGGGCATTTTTGTATGTCCCCGCGTGGGCCTTGCGGATGGTCCCCCGCTGGCATTTTGAACAAACTTTGTGGCTGGTGCGAGGTGTGAGTGAACGACGGCGGCGATGCACATATGTCGTGATCGAGCGCTGGTTGTCAAAATTGCGTAACCGACCCGTGTTACTGATCGCGGGCGCGCGGGACAATTACGTTCACCCCGAAATTTCAGACGGGTTGCAGGACTGCATTGGTTCAAGTGCGAAGATCTGGCTCGTGCCGGGGGCCAAACACAACCGAGCACGCGAGACCGAACCCGTCGAGTACGAACGGCGGCTGACGGAATTTTTCGCCGCCAATCTGAAATCGGCCGCTCGGGATGCAGCGGAACCCATCGCCAGCGGCTCGGCGTCGGAATCGTGATAATTATGATTTGAAATTGGCTTTTCGTTGTCCCTCCTGGCATGCCGTCATAGACGTTAACACGCCTGACACGCTTGAGAAAGTCGCACGATTCGCTTGACTCTCCCTCATTCGCGTGCTAGTCCCTATAGATAGAGGAATGTTTCGACATCGGTCGCACAGCGGACCGGAGGCGATGTGCAAATCCCCCGTTATCAGATCTTGATTGCCGACGACGACGATGCATTGCGCGAAACGCTACGCAGCCTTTTTGCGCCCTACGTCGATACCATCGTCGTGCATTCCGGCGAAGAAGCGGTTGAGATGCTGGAGCGGCAGCCGGTGCATCTGGCACTGCTCGACATGCACATGCAGGAATTGACCGGCCTGGAAACTCTGCGAATCGTCAAAGCCAAACTGGAACTGATTCCCTGCATTTTGATGACGGCCGACTGGACGGATGAATTGGCCATGGCTGCCGAAGCCGCGCACGCTTACTGCGTGTTGCGTAAACCCATTCCACGCCGCATGCTCATGGGAACAATTGCCTCGGCTGTGGAAGCGGCATATCACGACGGCGAATTCCGCCGCCGGTTGCTGGCGAGTTGATCGGCGGGGTGTTTCCCGGAGATCAGAATCACGCAGCGCGGCGTTCTTGACGTTTGCTGAAACGGCTTGCTACAACAGAGATCGTCTGAAACCGGATACCATACCGGCGAACGAATCCTTTGTCATTCAATGTGTTGCTGGTCTCTCGCTTCATGGCTGAAATTACCATTCGAGTGCTGGAAGGTCTGGAACGCGGACGCATTTACGCCCACCTACCCACGCCCGTGACCATCGGACGTGAAGACGAGAATGATATCCAGCTCAACGATGATCGCGTGAGCCGCTTCCACGCCAAGCTGCAAGTCGATACCGGCAAAGTGATTCTGACCGATCTCGACAGCACCAACGGCACTCGCGTGAATGGCCATCCCATTCAGATGCGGGTTTTGCAAGCTGGGGACGTGCTGGCCATCGGCCGCTGCATGCTCGTGGTCGGGGATGTCCGCTCGGATCATTCATCGCGATTACTCGACAATCTGGAAAGCAGCACCGCACAGGTGGGGCCGGCGGAGGGCGGTCCCTCGGGCGATGAACTGGAGTTCTTGTCGCCGCCGACCTCAATGAATCCTAAAGACGGGGAATTGTTTCCGCAGGGTGCTCCCGAGCCGCCGGCCGATCTGCGTCCCTTGCAGCGGGCGCAGCTCTCGGATCTGCTGGCCTACATACATGAGCAAGTAGGCGATGTCGTACGCAGCTCCGCCGAGGATCTCGATCATCCGTCCGCGAGCCGGACGGTGGAATGCGACTGGGCCAATTGGCGGAAGCTGGTCGAACTCCACGCGATGCTGGCCCGCTATCTGCACGAGATCGCCAACCCGGATGCCTGATCCGGTGTGGCGAAGTGGGCACGAACAAGTCAGCCCACAATGGCCGGCACGCCGATGTCGCGGGCCATGGCAAAGACTTTTTCGCCGAACTTCGCGCGGATATCACGCGTGGGAGGCCGGCAACGACCTCCCGGCAGGCCGACATATTCCAGACACAATTTGTCGAGGTGCCCTTCCCCGCCGGTGAATTGCGCGACTTCGTCGCATAAATCGTAATACGGCTGAACCACGCGAGTCATGTCGCGCTGCGCCGCGGCGTATTGCCCCTGCTCTAGCATTTCCCAGAATTGCTGGCCCCATTGCGGCCAATAATTGGAGACATGCAGGTTGATGCCTCTGGCCCCCAGCATGTGGGCGAAAATATAGTGCAGCGAATTGTCGATGAACATGATGCGGCTGGCATACGTCCGCAGGGCTTTCTCGAAAACATGACGATGGGGCGCATACCATTTGATCGCGACCACGCCCGGCGTTTCGACCAGGCGGCCAATCATGTCGAGCGAGGTGTGGTAGCCGGTCCACGGCGTCGTGTAGAAGACGATCCCGACTTGCGCGTGATCGGTGATCGTTTGCAGCCATTCCGCGACATCGTCATCCGTGGGGACTTCGTAAAAGGGAGCGGACGCTTGCACGGCGAGGCAACCTGCTTTTTCCGCCCCCTTCGCGAGCGCGATCAAGTCGCGTTGCCGGGTGGTCTGCACGCCGAGGATCACGCCCACCTTGCCATTCGCAGCTTCGACGACCGCCTCCGCACACTGCAAGCGTTCTTCCACGCTCATGGTGTGGAATTCGCCCGCTCCTCCGCCAACCAGAATGGCCGATTGTCCCTCGCGAACGCCACCCTCGATGAGAAAGCGAACATGCCGCTGCATTCCCGCCAGATTCAGGTCGAGCGTCCCGTCATGAAACAGTGTGGGAATCGGGATGTAACAGCCGGATATCCGTTGGGCCAACTGCGATTGATTCAGCATGTGAGGCAGACTCCATTTGAGGGAAAAATTCCGCAGTGATGCAGATGGCGAGGATGATGATCAATCAACAAAGACCTCTGCGATTGTAGCAACCGAAATGGTGCTGTACAGATTGGCGACAAACAGTCAATTCGTGGGGAATGTTGCGGGGCGCGAAGGCATAGTATCCGCGGCTTACACCCAAGGATGCAACGCTATTGTCACAATGGAGTGCTTGGCGGGTGTTGCGTCAGCATGACACGCAAACTCTTGCTGACTGGCAAGGACTGCCGAAAAGGTATTGGTCTGTAGTTTGAGAGAATGCCCAGGTGCGGATCGAAGGATATCAGTCGTTTCTGCGTAATTGCTGTGGCCGCTTGAACTTCGATGCGGCGCTTTTCAAAAAGCCGCTGAGCCGCACGAGGCACTTTGCGTGGAAATTCCTCTGGCACGAACTTTCGAGATGAGATATCACTCCCGCCTGATGAAGTTGTGCGGGTGGTTGATCATCTGCCATCGGAATGCCGATGTCTCGTCTGTCAGAAACTGAAACTTCCGGAGACTGCAATTACCATGCGGCCATTGCCGTTATCCGCTCCTCGATTGGCCATTCTCACTGTCATCCTCCTGGCGAGTGCCACGCGTCCGGTGGCAGCGCAGACGGCTCCGAATGCCGCCGGTGCCGCGGCTGATCTTGCCGATCCGCTGGCTCCCTTACTGAAACAGGTGGACGACGCGCTCGACATCAACAGCCGTCGCTTTCTGGTGGCGAACTCACATTCCCCCTGGCAGATCTTTCATGGGATTTTGGCATTGCGTCAGAATTTCCAGGTGAAGTTCGGCGACAAAAAGGTGTCGGCGATCGAATGGATTGCCACCTCAGAGCCAAAATTTGATAACGAGCCGCTGATCATCATCACCCAGCATGGCGCGAATTTTCATCCGTTCACCCGGCCCTACGCGTTTCAGGGTCATCCCGGCCAGTTTCTGGCGTTGCTGACTCCCTCCAATCTGCCGCTGGATTTCAAGTTCCGCGCGCAAGGGCAGGAAGTCACCATCTCGCACATGCTGCGCGACACCATGATGTCAGTGAATAGTCAGGAAGAAGTCACCTGGGTGCTGTGGTCGCTGAATCATTATTTAAAAACCGACGCGAGTTGGGTGAATAAGGCTGGTGAGCCTTGGAGCATCGAACGACTCGTGCAAGTGGAAACGGCGTCGAAGGTCGAGAACGCGGCGTGCGGCGGCAATCATGGATTGTTCGCTTTGGCGCGTGCCCGCGATAAGTTCGCCAAGGGCGGTGAACCGCTGCGCGGCGCATGGCTGGAAGCCGATCATAAAGTGAAACGGTATGCCGAAACCGCTCGGTCCTTGCAGAACCGCGATGGTTCATTTTCCGCAAATTCCTACAAGGGGCCGGAATTCAGTGCGGATATCAACACTCGGATGAATACGACCGGACACACACTGGAATTCCTGGCCGCATCCTTGCCGGAAGCTCGTTTGAAAGAACCCTGGGTGCAGCGGGCCGTGTATACGCTCTCTAAAGACTTGATCGACCATCGGAAATCGCCCGTCGATTGCGGGCCGCTGTATCACTCTTTGAACTCGTTGATGATCTACCGCGACCGGCTGCGTCCCGGCGTGGCGGCACAGGTTGTCCTGAAGCCGACCGCGCAAAGCCAACTGGTGCCCCAGGCATCGCCCAAGGTGGAACCGCAGCCGGTTGTCAACGTGCCTGTCAAGATCACTCCCTTGCCGGCCCCTGCCGGTACCTTCCGGCTCCCGCTGGACGGGCCGATCTCCGCCTTGGAACCGGCGAATTACCGGTAGTGGCCAAGTCGAGAATGCTTGAGGGATTCTCTCGACGGGACATTGATGTCGCGTTTCTTAATGTCCACAAGCTGTTGCCTTGCCGATATTCGTCAGATTCGGTCCGTGTGGATCTCGCTGAAAAACCACAAGAATCTCCGGCCCGGCTGCTGAGTCGCCCTGCTACTCGCTCCCGACATCTCGTACAGTGATGTCAGGAGTAACGACAGATGGTGGGTATCACAAGACCGGATCGCCGGCCGGCGTTCACGCTGATCGAACTGCTGGTCGTCATCGGCGTGATTGGGTTGCTAATGGCCCTGATGTTGCCCGCGGTGCAGCAGGCGCGGGCCGCGGCCCGCCGCGCGCAATGCCTGAATCAGCTCCATCAACTCGGGCTGGCACTCCACAATTATCACGAGGCCCACAGCATTCTCCCGCCGGGGAGCATTGTGCTGGGGCAAGGGCTGTCCGTGGTCTTTTCCGGTTGGGGGTGGGGGGCGATGCTCTTGCCGCAGATCGATCAGGCACCCTTATATGGGCGGATCGATTTTCGTCTGGGCACCGCCGTCGATGCCAACGAACCGCTGTTGGCCACGGGATTGGCTGCCTGGCGCTGCCCCAGCGACGGCCCGGAAGACACGATCTCCGTGACCATCCTCGGTTATCCCGCCACTCAGGTGGCGACCGGGAATTATTGCGGTTCGAGCAACCTGCTGGGGCCGCTGTCCGCAGTTCGTTTCGCCCATGTCACCGATGGATTATCACAAACGTTGATGGCCGGCGAGCGGGTGAATCAGCGATCCGGTCCGGGGACGCCCCCCTACACCGCCGCGTGGGCCGGGATCATTTCCAAACGCGAGGATTACGTCTTCAGTTCCATCCCCTATAGCACGCCCGTCGCCGCGTTTCCCATCAACGGTCATCTGGGCGGCACGCAGTTTTTTTCCAGCAGGCATTTCGGCGGCACCCATTTCGTACTCAGCGACGGAGCCGCCAAGTTCATCAACGAGAATCTGGACCTCACGGTTTATGAAGCTTTGGGAACGCCGGCGGGGGGAGAAGCGATTGAATTCTGAAGCCCCCCCGAGAGCGCATGCGCGCGAATTCCAAAGCGATCACTTCAGGCTGCTGCTCGGCATTCCGCTCGGCGCGGCACTGTTGACCTTGATGGGGGGAGCCATCTATCTCTACTGGTCCCGTTACGACGGCCGGGCTGCACTGGATCGGCAGATCGAAGAGATTTGGATGCAGGGACGAGAAACCGAGGATGCGCTCGAGTTTTTCGCGCAGGGTGGCCAATACGAAAGCCGGCCGGGGCAAGGCACCGCCGAGATCGATCAAAAGTACGTTGTCCCGCTGATCCGACAGCTACGCGATGAACATGGCCTGAAAGTGCTGGTGATCAAGCGGGATGATGTGCCGGGGATCGCGATGGCCGTCATCGCGCAGGCACCGCTCGACCGAGCCGAACGCAATCGAGTGCGGCAGACGATTCTCGCGGCGGATGACGCATTTCCCGGTTTTGCGATGCAGAATTGGAGCCATCACTGGGTCTCGCTCGACTTCCTCGACAAAGAGGAAATGGACCCGTTAATTCGCTCCGGTTCGCTCGAAAAACTCCAGGCCAGCCAACGCCGCATGGAGTAGCTGCTTTTTTTGCGACGCTTCGGAGAAGCGTGGTTCATCACTCGCCCAATTGATAACACGCGGCGGCATGCCCATTTCGGACGAGCAGCTTGCCTTGCCCAACGGCGAGATGATTCCAGCAGATCGGATCGAGGGCTGTGAACTTCGTTAATTCGCGATGGCCGTCCGGTGTCGCGGCAACCTGCACGAGTTCACCCTGCTCCGAGAGAATCAGCAGCACATCGCCGAGGAGCAGCATTTGGCCGTAGCCGTATCGGCCCCCTTTCCACTTCGTCTTGCCGGTGGCGATGTCGATGCATGTCAGAATGCTGTCGTCCAAACCGTAGACGTAGCCGTCTTTTTGGACGAAATCATTAAACTTCGGGCGGAATTTGCTCGTCGTCCAGATTTGTTTGGGTTGCCAGACATTGTCCGCGGAGACCTGGAGTTCGATCTTCGCGGAGCCAACGCCGTAGCCGCAGCCGAAGATCACTGAACCATCATCGAATACCATCGGCTGCGCGGCATTCACTTTCGGGCCGTTCACCCACGGATGATTCCATAGTTCCCGGCCGTCGACCAGATCATGCCCGGCGATGCCCGTCCCGTGAAACATGACGACCTGCGGCACGCCGTGAATGGTCGCCAACAGCGGCGAGGCATAGCCGGCGATGTAGTCACCCGCGGCCCAGACAATTTTTCCGGCCAACCGATCATAAGCGATGAGCGATTTCTCTTGTGCGCCGCCGGGATTAACGATCACCAGATGATCGACGACCAGCGGACTGCCGGAGACGCCCCATTCGATGTTCTGGATCGGCACGTCGCTCGATTTGGCGGCGTCTTGGAATGTATTCGCCTGCCAAAGCTTCGCTCCGGTACGGGCATCGAGGCAGCTCAGCAGACCCGTTCCGCCATAGGTGTAGATGCGGCCGTCGCGAAATTGCGGCGTGGCATGCGGACCTTCGCCGCCGTTGGCCTCGACGATTGCCAACTTTGCTTCATCCGCATGCAGCCAGACTTCGGTGCCATCGGAAAGACGGTAACAAACAACACATTCCTTCGGTCCACGCTGCTCCTGCGTGAAGGCGAACTCGCCGACGATGGCGAAGCCCGACCAGCCAGGCCCGACTGGATGCCGCCAGAGTTCTTTCGGCGGCTTCGCTTCCCAGTCCTGGCTCAGCGTGACATCGGTGACAATGCCGTCACGTCGCGGGCCGCGAAATCCCGGCCAGTCGTTCGCGGAGACTGTCAGAGGTTCTAAAGTGGCATCGGTATCTGCTGCCGCCACGACCGGCACGGCGCGTTCCGCAAGATACTTCTCCGCCTCCATCCGCGCGCTGGGTTCCCAGCGATAGCGGAAGCGCGGAATCATTTCGCCATCGACACCGTCGAAGGCATACACATTCCAAAATGCGACTGACGCCGCGATGATCAATGCCCACACACTCAACCGGGCCGACCATTTCTGCGCGGAGAAAAAGGTCCACCAGATGGCCAGGAAGAACAGCGCCGCCGGCCAGACGAACAGGAATGACATTTTCGAGAAAGTTCGGTCGTCGGCGAAGTAGATCCACAATGCGACTTGCGCCGCGATCCCCACGAGCAGAATCCCCGCCCCGATTTTCCAGCGGCCCTGGCCGGGTGATTTTCCAATGATGTGATTCGCAGCGATGTCAGACATCGAAAGATTGTGCTCTCAAAAAACGAACAAAAATTAGCAGACACCATTCAAATGCCGGTCCATGCAGCCATTTGTTCCGCAGCGATTTCCAGACGCGCAACCCGGCAGCCTGCCGCGGTCACTTGACGATGCGCTAATCGCACCGCTTCCTCGAAGGTCTCCGACTCTCGATGAAAGCTGACATACGCTTCACCGCAATGCACGCCGGGTGAACAGTCATCTGCACCCGCTGCGAATAAATCATTCGACCAATCCAGCAATTCACGAGCCTCGGGGGCAAGCCATACTGTGAATTCAAAGAGTTTAGTGCTCATTCGCAATGACTTCGACGACTAAATGCTTTTTGATCGCGTCGATTAACGGAATTCTCTTACGGCAGAAATCGCGCACGTTCCGTGGGGGTGGGCATGCGGCAGGTTTCTTTCTTCCCGAACCACTGATAGCGGTTTTCCGCCACCAGCCGATATCCCAGATTACGCAGCGGCAGCGGGATCAGCCAGAGCAGCGTCCCGGCGAGCCGGCCCGACCAGCCAAGTTGCCAGAGAATCCGCACCACGGCCGAGGACTTCCGAGACAACCGGCCGTCGCTCTCGACCACCAGCGAGGCGAGTTGTCGCGTGTCAGCTTCCGGCAGTCGCGCTGCGGCTGTCTCGCCTTGCAGGGGGGCGAAGCGAAAGACCGCGCGGCGATCCCACGCCATGATCACATTGACCGATTGGCTGCACATTCCGCAGACGCCATCGAAATAGACGATTGGTCCGGTCATGTCGCGCGAAAGATCGTGCGATGCTGTACTGGTTTCAGGCTCGGCGGTCAGTATCGGAGCGGCAGACATGAAATTCCTTCCGGCAGTCAATTCCTGCATCATGGGGAATTCTAGCAAATTGAGCCATATTTGCCGATGGGATTCCGGGCCGATTATTGGCCATGCTGAGCGAAACATCTGACACCTCGTTAAGATACGGCGCGTGATCCGTAGCCGCTGCCGATCCGTTCTCCCTGCTGAAACAACAATGGTCAACTTCCCTGTGAGGAATGGCTCTCATGGCTGATTATGACGGTTCGCCGCTGACCTATCCGCCGCTGGGCTTACCCTCCGGCAGCGTGCGGGCGATGTTAACGCTCACATGTGTGGCCGTGGTGGTGGTGAATACGGCCCGCGGCCAGGTGTTGGATGTCTTCTGGGTCGAGGCGCTGCTGATCGCGATGGCTCATTACTTCACATCCCGCAGATTCGTGCATCTGCCGCCGGCGGTGTTGCATCAGCTGGAACGGGACGGCGTGATTGAACGGGAATCGCAACCGCTGTTTTTACCGCGGGGCAGCATCCGCACGCTGATCATGGCGGCGTTCATCGGGTTGGGGGTGTATCTGTATCAGAATGATCGAACGCGATTGATGTCGACGCCCGTGCTGACATTGCTGGCATTAGTTAGCTCGTATTTCATCGGCGCGATCGTGCGGGGGATCACCAGCTTTACGCACCGTTGGCGGCGCAGTCCGCCGTCGCGGTGGTGGGCCGACTTGCGGGCGCTGATCGTGCTGGGTGCGATGTTGGTGGTGGCGGTTCCCGATTTGCTGGGGGCGGGGAATGCCTATCCGGATCAGGAAACGGTGCGGCATGTCGCTTTGGGATTGATGCTGTTTTATTTTGGCTCGCGGTAAGTCGTTGGGGTGGAAGCGAGTCGGATATTTTCCCCAAGGCAATTTTTCCGAAACTCACGCCTGTGGAAAGTGTTTAATGGCAGACAACGTCGTGATTTCCGCTCGGCTACCGCTGACACGGATTTCGCAGCCGCCGATCACATTGAGTTGGCGATTGAAAATTTCTAGGAAATTCTCCTAGT
>Ga0105047_10002666_pt1 | contig 31749 bp, 29 predicted proteins | sample MAT04_FD_78384 | JGI IMG/M metagenome (GOLD analysis project Ga0105047, IMG submission 78384) | Freshwater microbial communities from Lake Fryxell liftoff mats and glacier meltwater in Antarctica - MAT-04 (megahit assembly) | ecosystem: Environmental > Aquatic > Freshwater > Ice > Liftoff... | reverse complement strand
TTGCGTGAGCTGTCGATGTCGAGGCACCCCGCCAGCACCATCGGCTGGTTGGCCACGACGCCCACCGTCTGGCCTTCCAGCCGGATGAAGCCGGTGATGATATTGGCTGCAAAGGCCGCCTGAATCTCAAAGAAATCAGCCTCATCCGCCAGTTTTGCGATCAGCTCTTTCATGTCGTAGGGCTGGTTCGGGTTGTCGGGAATAAGGGTGTCGAGGCTTGGCTCCAACCGCGCCGGATCGTCAAAGAATGGCCGGGTCGGCGGCTTTTCGCGGTTGTTCAGCGGCAAGAAGTCTATGAGGCGGCGACATTCGGCCAGCGCCTCGACATCATTCTCGAACGCGCCGTCGGCCACGCTGGATTTCCGGGTATGGGTCGCTGCACCGCCCAGTTCCTCGGCGGTGACCACCTCGTTGGTGACGGTTTTCACCACATCGGGTCCGGTCACGAACATATAACTGGAGTCGCGCACCATGAAGATGAAGTCGGTCATGGCGGGCGAATAGACCGCACCCCCCGCGCAGGGCCCCATGATCAGGCTGATCTGCGGCACCACGCCCGAGGCCATCACATTGCGCTGAAACACCTCGGCATAGCCGGCAAGACTGGCCACGCCCTCTTGAATCCGGGCCCCGCCGGAATCGTTCATCCCGATCACCGGGGCGCCGTTCTGCATTGCCATGTCCATGATCTTGCAGATCTTCTGGGCATGGGTTTCAGACAGCGAGCCGCCGAACACCGTGAAATCCTGGCTGAACACATACACCATCCGGCCGTTGACCGTGCCCCATCCGGTGACCACCCCATCGCCTGCGGGGCGGTCGGCATCCATGCCGAAATCAGTGCATCGGTGGGTAACGAACATGTCGAACTCTTCGAACGACCCTTCGTCGAGCAGCAATTCGATGCGTTCGCGGGCCGTCAGTTTGCCCTTGGCATGCTGGGCGTCAATGCGACGGACCCCGCCCCCCTGCCGCGCAACCGCTCGCCGCGCCTCCAGTTGGCTCAGGATATCGTGCATGACCGCGGCCTCCCCCCGTTGTAGCGCGCATCATAGCGGGAGCGGATCAGCGCACAAAGCGGAATCGGGCAAATTTGCAACTGACCTGACGCATTGCCGTTGCAAATTGCATAATCGCAAACACCAGAAGCCTGAATAGAACATCGCCTGATCACCATCGGCCTGTTGATCGTCTCGAACTCTTCATGACCTTTGCCTGACATGGGCTTCTGTCCTACAAATCGGCACCGCTTATTTCGGTGATCCTGATTTCCTGGCACATCGCGTTCTTTGAAGACCTGCTGCAGGTGCCCGCCAACCGCATCGGTCATGCGGTCTTTTCGGCCGCCGAACTCAAGACCATTCCAGAGATCATCGCTCTGATGGTTTTCGCCGCGTTTTCGGTATTCTGGCTGAAAGAGCCGCTGGCCCGGAACCCTCTGGCGGGGTTTGCCTGCATCGCGGCGGGCGGGTTTTTCATCTTTCACAAATGGGTGTGAGGGTGGACTTTCCTGGCCCGCAGGAATAGCCCGACGCAATGTCAGACCTGCCACACTCCCGCTTGTTCGACCGCCACACGCCGCCGCACATCATGACGCTGATCCTGATTGCGGGGCTGGCGGCGCTGTCGCTGAACGTGTTTTTGCCGTCGCTGCCGTCAATGGCGCGGCATTTCGGGGTGGAATACCACCTGATGCAGTTGTCGGTATCTGGATATCTGGCGACGACCGCGCTGATTCAGGTGGCCATCGGCCCGGTGTCCGACCGCTTTGGTCGTCGCCGGGTGATGCTTGCGGCGACGGGGGTGTTCGTGCTGGCAACGGCGGGGGCGTTGCTTGCGCCGAATTTCGGCCTGTTCATGGCCTGCCGGATGGCACAGGCCGCAATCGCGACCGGCTTTGTGCTCAGCCGCGCGGTGGTGCGCGATATGGTTCCGCAGGCGCAGGCCGCCTCGATGATCGGATATGTCACCATGGGGATGTCGGTGGTGCCGATGATCGGGCCGGTGATCGGTGGCTCGCTGGATCAGGCCTTTGGCTGGCAGGCGACGTTTGTCCTGCTGGGGGTCGGCGGGATCGGCCTGTTCGCGCTGATCTGGTTCGACATGGGAGAGACGGCCCGCGCCAGCGAGATGAGCTTTGCCGCACAAGTGCGCCAATATCCGCAGCTTTTGGCGTCGCAGCGGTTCTGGGGCTATTGCTTGGCGGCGGCCTTTGCGTCGGGCGCGTTCTTTGCCTATCTGGGCGGCGCGCCCTTTGTCGGCTCGGACGTGTTCGGGATGGATGCACGGACGCTGGGGTTCTATTTCGGCGCGCCGGCGGTGGGGTATCTGATCGGCAACTTCATTTCCGGGCGCTATTCGGTGCGGATCGGGGTGAACCGGATAGTGCTGCTGGGCACGCTGGTAGCAACGGCGGGGCTGCTGACATTGGCCCTGGTGACGGCGATGGGGTGGGTCTATCCGGCGGTGTTCTTTGGGTTGATCATTTCGCTGGGACTGGGCAACGGCATCATGCTGCCGTCGGCCAACGCCGGGATGCTGTCGGTTCGGCCGCATCTGGCGGGGTCGGCGTCGGGGCTTGGCGGCGCGTTCATGATCGGCGGCGGTGCAGCGCTGTCGGCGCTGGCCAGCGCGGTGCTGGTGCCCGGATCGGGGCCGATGCCGTTGATCCTGCTGATGGTTGCCACGTCGGGCGCGTCGATCCTTTGCGCGGTCTGGGTCATCCGCAGGGCGAGGGTCGTCGGCGCTTGACGCGCGCTTTGCAAAGCCGATAATGGCTTTGCAAAGGAGAGAGTCATGGCGGCGCAAAAGCTGTATGCCGGGGCCAAGCTGCGCGAGTTGCGCGGGCGGCTGGTGCTGACGCAGCGGGTGTTTGCCACGAAGCTGGGGGTGTCCCTGCCCTATCTGAACCAGATGGAGAACAATCACCGCCCGGTGTCCGCCGGGGTGGTTCTGGCACTGGCCAGCGAATTCGGGCTGGACGTCACCGAACTGGCAGTGGGCGACGGCGAACGGCTGGTCTCGGACATGCGCGAGGCGTTGGCCGATCCATTGTTCACCAAGACTGCGCCACCCTTGGCCGACCTGCGGCTGGCAGCCAGCAATGCCCCGGCGCTGGCCCGCGCCTTTCTGGATCTGCACCGCGCCTACCGGCAAAGCCATGATAGGCTGGCCTCTCTTGACGAAGCCTTGGGGCGCGACGATGTCGGGCTGCGCGCCTCGCCCTGGGAAGAGGTCCGCGACTTCTTTCACTATTGCGACAATTACGTGGATGCTGTCGATCGGGCTGCCGAACATCAGGCAAGCCTCGCATCCGCTGGAAAAGATGCGGTGTCTGGCGCGATGGCCTCGCTGCATCGGATCGGGGTCACTGTGCAGTTTTCCGACATCTCAGAGTTGCGACGCTATGATCCGGTGAATCGCCAACTGCAACTGTCAGCCCGCCGCCCGGCCCCGACCCGCGCGTTCCAGATGCTGTATCAACTGGCGCTGCTGACCCAGAACGACCTGCTGGAAGCGACGCTGGACCTTGCCCGATTCCAGACGCCCGAGGCACGCGACATTGCCAAGATCGGGCTGGCCAACTATTTCGCCGGGGCGGCCCTGCTGCCCTACCGCGCGTTTCAAGCGGCGGCTGCGGCGGACAGGCACGACCTCGAGCGGTTGGCCGACCGGTTTGGCGCCTCGCTGGAACAGGTGGCGCACCGCCTGTCGACCTTGCAGCGGCCCGGAGCAAAGGGGGTGCCGTTCTTCTTTGTCCGGGTCGATCAGGCCGGCACGATCACCAAACGCCATTCCGCCACCCGGTTGCAATTCGCCCGGTTTGGCGGCGCCTGCCCGTTGTGGAACGTGCATCAGGCGTTCGAAACCCCGGGCCGTTTCCTGCGACAACTGGCCGAGACGCCAGATGGGGTGCGCTATCTGTGCCTTGCCCGCGACGTTTCGCAGCCCGCGGGCGGGTTTCTGGCCCCGGTGCGGCGGTATGCAATCGGCCTGGGGTGCGAGATCAGCCATGCGGCGGATCTGATCTATGCCGACGGTCTTGACCTGAAGGCGCGGTTCGAGCCGATCGGCATTTCCTGTCGCATCTGCGAGCGGGTTGCGTGCCATCAACGCTCGGTGCCGCCGCTGGAACGGCGGCTGGCGGTGGACCCGCATGTGCGCGGGGTGCTGCCGTATGATATCATCGGGTAGGGAGTGCGGAGAGCGCCGGGGGGACGTCACGTCCCCCCGGACCCCCCTGTGGGATATTTGAGAACAGAAGACCGGTGCGGAGGGTCAGCGCTGGTGGGTGGCCCAGGCTGCGTTGGCGACGGGTTGCAGGTTCGAAGCGGGCAGCGGGGTGCGGCCCAGAAGCAGATCGGACGCCTTTTCGCCGGTCATGATCGAGGGGGCATTGAGGTTGCCGTTGGTCACCTGCGGAAAGACCGAACTGTCGGCCACGCGGAGGCCGTCGACGCCAATCACCCTCAGGTCGGGGTCCACGACCGCCATCGGGTCGTTGCGACGGCCGATGCGGGCGGTGCCGCAGGGGTGGTAGGCGCTTTCGGCGTGGTCGCGGATGAAGGCGTCAAGCTGATCATCCGTTTGCAGGGCGGAGCCGGGCTGAATCTCGTGTTTGAGGTAGGGTTTGAAGGCGTTTTGCCCGAAAATCTCGCGGGTCAGGCGGATGCAGCGGCGGAAATCTTGCCAGTCCTCGGGATGCGACATGTAGTTGAACAGGATGCGTGGGGGGGCCCTGGGGTCAGGCGAGCGCAGGGTGACAGACCCGCGCGACTTGCTGCGCATCGGGCCGGTATGGGCCTGAAAGCCGTGGCCCTGGGCGGCGGCCACGCCATCGTAACGCACGGCGATCGGCAGAAAGTGATACTGGATATCGGGGTAGTCGATACCGGCCTGACTGCGGATGAAGGCGCAAGCCTCGAACTGGTTGCTAGCGCCGAGCCCACGACCGGTGAACAGCCACTGGGCGCCGATCATCGCCTTGCCCCAGAGATTCCAGTATTTATAGAGCGTTACCGGCTGAGAGGCAGCAAACTGCAGATACAGCTCCAGATGGTCCTGCAGGTTGGCGCCGACGCCCGGTCGATCGGCCTGCACCGCGATGCCATGGTCGGCCAGATGCGCGGCGGGGCCGATGCCCGACAGCATCAGCAGTTTGGGGGTGTTGATGCTGGAGGCGGCCAGCACCACCTCGCGGTTGGCGCGGATGACCTCGGTCGTAGCCCCGCGCTGCACTTCGACGCCGACCGCGCGACCCTGTTCGAGCACGACCCGCAGGGCAAGCGCGCGGATCAGGGTGACGTTGGGGCGTTTGAGCGCGGGTTTCAGGTAGGCGTTGGCGGCGGACCAGCGACGGCCCTGCCAGATGGTCGCCTCCATCGCGCCGAACCCCTCTTGGGCCGCGCCGTTGTAGTCGGGCGTCACGGGATAGCCGGCCTGCCGGCCCGCCTCGATGAAGGCGTTGAACAGCGGGTTGCTGCGGGGGCCGCGGGTGATGTGCAAGGGGCCGCCGCTGCCGCGGTAGGCAGGGTCGGCATCGGGCGCATCGGGGCCGCCGTGCCAATGCTCCATCCGCTGAAAATACGGCAGGACATCGGCGTAGGACCAACCCTGTGCGCCCATCTCGGCCCAGATGTCGAAATCGCGGGCATGGCCGCGGACATAGACCATCCCGTTGATCGAGGACGACCCGCCGATCACCTTGCCGCGCGGCGTGGCCAGCACGCGACCGCCAAGATGCGGCTCGGGTTCGGTTTTCAGGCCCCAGTCGTAGCGTTGCATGTTCATCGGATAGGACAGCGCCGCCGGCATCTGGATGAACGGACCGGCATCGGTGCCGCCGTGTTCGATGACGACGACACTCGCCCCAGCCTCGCCGAGACGGTAGGCGATGGCGGAGCCTGCCGACCCGGCGCCGACGATGACGAAATCGGCCTGCACGGTCATGGCTTGCCCAATTCGGCACGCAGGTAGTCAAGCGCCAGCGCCACGGCCCCGGCGCGGTCGGGGGGGCCGGATTTGAGCACCTCGCGCAGGTAAAGCCCGTCGATCAGCGCGCCAAGACCGGCGGCGAGGTCATCGGCGCGGTCCCCGGCCAGGGGACGCAGGCCAGCCAGAAGGTTGGACCGCAACCGGCGCTGATAGACCGCCAGAAGCCGCCGCGCGTCGGGCACCGTCTGCGCCAACACCCAGAAGTTCAGCCAGGCCCCCACCGCCTCGCGCCGGAAGTTGGTGGCGCTGAACGACGCCGCCAGCACCGCGCGGAGGCGACTTTCGGGGCCGTCGGCCAGCGCCAGTGCGCCCCGCACCTCGGCCCCGTAGATCGTCAGGACGTGGCGCATGGCGGCCAGAAACATATCCTCTTTCGAGCCGAAATAATGGTGAGCAAGCGCCGTCGACATGCCCGCGCGCTTGGCGATCTGGCCGACGGTCACGTCCAGAGACCCGGAACGTCCGATCTCGGCAATCGTCGCTTTGACGAGGGCGGCCTTTCGGATAGGCTCCATTCCAAGCTTCGGCATCTCAGGGCTTTCCGGGCAAATACTGCTTGCAATGCCGAAGTAGCTGGAAGTTTATTGACTCGTCAATCAACAAAAACAGGGGGGACCTTATGACCATGAAATCGACGCTGCTGGCCACTGTAACGGCCATCGTTCTGGCGGGCTCTGCCCATGCCGAAGGCTGTGACACGGTGATCTTCTCGGATGTCGGCTGGACCGACATCACCGCGACGACGGCGGCCACGACGCTTGTGCTCGAAGCGTTGGGCTATGAGACCGAGACCAAGCTGCTGGCCGTGCCGGTGACCTATACCGGCCTTGCCGAAGGCGACATCGACGTGTTCCTTGGCAACTGGATGCCGACGATGGAGGCCGATATTGCCCCCTACCGCGATGCCGGCACGGTGGAAACTGTCCGCACCAACCTTGAGGGCGCGAAGTATACGCTGGCCACGAACGAGGCAGGCGCGGCCCTGGGGATCAAGGATTTTGCCGATATCGCCACCCACAAGGACGCGCTGGATGGCAAGATCTATGGCATCGAGCCGGGCAATGACGGCAACCGCATCATCCTGTCGATGATCGAGGGCAAGGCCTTTGGTCTGGAGGGGTTCGATATCGTCGAATCCTCGGAGCAGGGCATGCTGGCCGAGGTCGACAAGGCCGGCAGCGACAAGCCGGTGATCTTTCTCGGCTGGGAGCCCCACCCGATGAACGCCAACTTCAAGATGAGCTATCTGACCGGCGGGGACGACTTCTTTGGCCCCAACCTTGGCGGGGCGATCGTCGCCACCAACACCCGGGCCGGCTATGTCGCCGAATGCCCGAACACCGGCAAGCTGCTGACAAACCTGTCGTTCACGCTGGCCATGGAAAACGAGATCATGGCCGCGATCCTGGACGATGGAGCCGACCCGCGCGATGCGGCCAAGGCCTGGCTCGCGGCCAATCCGGCGGTGATCGACCCCTGGCTTGAAGGCGTCACCACCAAGGACGGCGGCGATGCCAAGGCGGCCGTTCTGGCGGCGCTGCAATAAGTGACAGGCCCCGGCACCAACCGGGGCCTGTGCTTTTCGGGGGGCGCGGATGGACTGGCTTACGGAATGGAAGATCCCGGTCGGTGCCGGGGCAAAAGAGGTCTTCGGCTGGCTGAAGCTGAACGGCGAATGGCTGTTCGACGCGTTCAAAGACGTGGCGGAAAGCATGATCGACGGGGCGCTGTGGCTGCTGCAACTGCCACCGCCGCTGGTGGTGGTGGGGCTGTTCGTGGCGCTGACATGGGCAATCCAGCGCCGCTGGCAGACCTGCCTGCTGGTGGCTCTCGGGTTCGTCTTCATCATCAATCAGGGGTATTGGGAGGAGACGACCGAAACCCTGACGCTGGTGCTGTTTTCCTGCCTGACCTGCATGTCCATCGGGGTGCCGATCGGCATCGCCGCCGCACATCGCCCCCGGTTGTATGCCTGGATGCAGCCGGTGCTGGACCTGATGCAGACGCTGCCGACGCCGGTCTATCTGATCCCTTTCGTTATCCTCTTCTCGCTCGGCATGGTGCCGGGCTTGCTTGCGACCATCATTTTCGTCGTGCCGGCATCAATCCGCATGACGCAGCTTGGCGTGGCCTCGACCCCCACGGCGTTGCTGGAGGCCGCGACAGCCTTTGGCGCGAAACCGCATCAGGTGCTGTGGAAGGTGGAACTGCCCTGGGCTTTTCCGCAGATCATGGCCGGGCTGAACCAGACCATCATGCTGTCGCTGTCGATGGTGGTGATCGCGGCCTGGGTCGGGGCCGACGGGTTGGGGGTGCCGGTGGTGCGGGCGCTGAACACCGTGCGCGCCGACCTCGGGTTCGAGGCGGGGGCAGTGATCGTGGTGCTGGCCATCGTGCTGGACCGCATGCTGAGGGTGACGCGATGACGGCTGTCGAATTCGACCGGGTCAGCATCGTCTTTGGCGACCACCCCGAACGGGCGCTGCCGCTGATGGACACGGGGCTGTCGCGCAGCGAGATTCAGGCGCAGACCGGGCAGATCCTCGGGGTGCACGATTGCAGCCTGTCCGTGGCCGAGGGCGAAATTCTGGTGCTGATGGGGTTGTCCGGGTCGGGCAAATCCACCCTGCTGCGCGGGGTCAATGCCCTGAACCCGGTGGTGCGGGGCGAGGTGCGGGTGTCGGACGGGGCCAGGATGATCTCGGTCACCAAGGCCGATCCGGCGACGCTGCGCCGCTTGCGGCTGTCGCGGATTGCCATGGTGTTTCAGGCCTTTGGCCTGCTGCCCTGGCGCACGGTGCGCGAAAATGTGGGTCTGGGTCTGGAGCTGGCGGGGCAGACGCCCGAACAGCGGCGGGCCAAGGTCGATCAGCAACTGGCACTGGTGAACCTGTCGCAATGGGCGGACCGCAAGGTCGGAGAGTTGTCGGGCGGCATGCAGCAGCGCGTCGGTCTGGCGCGGGCTTTCGTCACCGACGCGCCGATCCTGCTGATGGACGAGCCGTTTTCGGCGCTGGACCCGCTGATCCGGTCAAAGCTGCAAGATGAACTGCTGGACCTGCAGGCACGGCTGAAGCGGACGATCATCTTCGTGTCCCACGATCTGGACGAGGCGTTCAAGCTCGGCAACCGCATCGCGCTGATGGAGGGGGGGCGCATCGTGCAATGCGGCACGGCGCGGCAGATCATCGCCAATCCGGTCAGCGAGTATGTGGCCGAATTCGTGGCGCATATGAACCCGCTTGGCGTGCTGACCGCGCGCGACGTGATGGAGCGGGGCGACACCCTGTCGGCGATGGAACTGCCGGCCGACACACCGGTCAAACAGGTGATGGCGGCAATCCGCGACGGCGCGGGCGAGATTGCGATCACCGAAGGCGGCAGCCGCATCGGCGTGGTGCGGGCCGCCAGCCTGATGGGGCGGCTGATCAACCCGCGCCGGGCGGTCTGAACGAAGGGGCGTGACCCCTCAGGCTTTGGCGGCCTTCGGCGGTTTTTTGGCCGCGGGTTTCTTGACCGCTCCCGGTCTCTTGACCGCTGCCTTGGCCGCCGGTTTCTTGGCCGCCACCGCTTTGGGTGCCGCCTTGCGCGCCGGTTTCTTGCCCTTGTCCGCCTTCTCGGCCACCAACGCCAGCGCCTCGTCCAGCGTCACCTCTTCGGGCGTCAGCTCTTTGGGCAGCGTTGCGTTGACCTTGCCCCATTTGACATAGGGCCCATACTTTCCCGGCATCACCAGCAGCGGACCGCCATCGGGATGCATCCCCAACTCGCGGAGCGGAGCCGCCGCCGCCGTGGACCCGCGCCGGCCCGCGGCCTTCAGCGCAAGCACCTCGACGGCGCGGTTCATGCCGATGGTGAACACCTCTTCGACTTCGGTGATGTTGGCATAGGTGGCGCCGTGTTTGACATAAGGCCCGAACCGCCCGATCGCCGCTTCGACCATCTCTCCGGTTTCGGGATGCGGGCCGATCTGGCGCGGCAGGTTCAGCAGGTCCACCGCCCGGTCCAGCGTCAGGGTGTCGGGAGACCAGCCCTTGGGCAGGCTGGCGCGCGGCGGTTTCGGCACGTCGGTCGTCGCCTCGCCCTTTTGCACATAGGGGCCAAAGCGCCCCGTGCGCAGGGAAATCGGCGCACCGTCGACCTCGCCCAGAACCCGGCCATCGACCGAGCCGCCCTCGTCGCCACCCGAAATCGGGCGGGTATAGCGGCACTCGGGATAGTTGCCGCAGCCGATGAAGGCCGACCCGGACCGCGCGGTTTTCAGATGCAGACGCCCGGTGCCGCAGGTCTGGCAGATGCGCGGGTCTGATCCGTCGGCCCGCAACGGGTAAAGATGCGGGGCAAGGAAAGTGTCAATCTTTTCCAGCACTTCGCTGATCCGCAAATCGGCCGTCTCGGCAATGGCCGCCGAAAAATCGCGCCAGAACCGGGTCAGAACGTCCTTGTAGGCCCGCTCGCCCGCCGAGACGTCGTCCAGTTCGGTTTCCAGATCGGCGGTGAAGTCATACTCGACATATTTGCGAAAGAAAGTGGTCAGAAAGGCTGTCACCAGCCGCCCTTTGTCTTCGGGGATCAGGCGGTTCTTGTCCTTGCGGACATATTCGCGGTCCTGAATCGTGGTGATCACCGACGCGTAGGTTGACGGGCGACCGATGCCCAGTTCCTCCATCCGTTTCACCAGCGTCGCCTCGGAATAGCGCGGCGGCGGCTGGGTAAAGCTTTGCGCGGGCGTGATGCCGCGTTTTTCAGCGGCTTCGCCCTGCATGATCTGCGGCAGACGGGCGTCGTCCTCGGCCTCGTCATCGCGGCCTTCGTCGTAGACTTTCAAAAAGCCGTCAAACAGCACCACCTGCCCGTTGGCCCGCAGCACCACCTGCCCATCGGCGCTGCCCACATCGACTGCCGTCCGCTCCAGCCGCGCCGCCGACATCTGGCTGGCCAGCGTGCGTTTCCAGATCAGATCATACAGCTTGCGCTGGTCGGCCTCGGCCGCGCGCAGTTTCTCGGGGGCAAAGGCCATGTCGGTCGGGCGGATGCATTCATGCGCCTCCTGCGCGTTCTTCGCCTTGTTCTTGTACATCCGGGGACTGTCGGGGACATAGGCCTTGCCAAAGCGCGAGGTGATCTCGGCCCGCGCGGCCATCACCGCTTCGGGCGCCATGTCGATGCCGTCGGTCCGCATATAGGTGATGTGCCCGGCCTCATACAGCCGCTGCGCCGCCGACATGCAGGCTTTGGCCCCCATGCCGAACTTTCGGCTGGCCTCTTGCTGCAGGGTCGACGTCATGAAGGGCGGATAGGGGTTGCGTGAGGCGGGTTTGCTTTCGACAGCCTGCACAGTCAGGGTTCGCGAGGTGACGGCCTGCACCGCCAGCTCGGCGGCCTCGGCGGTCGGAATGTCGAACTTGTCCAGCTTCTTGCCGCCCAGAACCGTCAGCCGCGCCTCATAGTCCTGTCCGCGCGGGGTAACCAGTTGTGCCGTCACCGTCCAGAATTCGCGGGGGCGGAACGCCTCGATTTCCATCTCGCGCTCGACGATCAACCGCAGGCAGACCGACTGCACCCGGCCCGCCGACTTGGCCCCCGGCAGTTTGCGCCACAGCACCGGCGACAGGGTAAAGCCCACCAGATAATCCAGCGCGCGGCGCGCCAGATACGCATCGACCAGCGGCTGGTCAACCTGCCGCGGATGCAGCATAGCCTCGGTCACCGCCGCCTTGGTGATGGCGTTGAAGGTGACGCGGCTGACCGTCTTGCCCTTTTTCAGGCTGCTGGCCAGCGCCTCCTGCAGGTGCCAAGATATCGCCTCGCCCTCACGGTCGGGGTCGGTCGCGAGGATCAGTTCGTCATCGGTTTTCAACGCGTCGACAATGGCCCGGATGTGCTTCTTGCTGTCGGCGGCCACCTCCCACATCATGGCGAATCCGTCTTCGGGATCGACGGAGCCGTCCTTGGGCGGCAGGTCGCGGACATGGCCGTAGGACGCCAGAACGGTATAATTGTCCCCGAGATATTTGTTGATCGTCTTGGCCTTGGCCGGAGATTCGACAACGACGACTGGCATGCAAACCCCTTTTATCCTGCCCCGGCAGTGGCGCGGCAAGATGGGGGGCTGGCGCGTGGAATGTCAATCGGGCGGATTATCGGGCGGATTAACCGGTCTTGGATAACAACCCGCCGGCCTGCCGCAGGATGCGGCCCTCAAGCTCCAGCGTGATCAGTTCGGGGGCCACGGTGGCGGCGGGCATCGCCAGATCGCGGATCAGTTGATCCTCGGCCAGCGGACTGGGGCCAAGCCGGGCCAGAATCCGCGAATGGAGGGCGGTGATGTCGGCCAGCGGGCGGGTGGCGGGCACGGGTCCGGGCAGCGGGCCGGGCAAGGGTTGCGCCAGCGGGCGGTCCGGTTCGGCCCCCGTGTGCACCACGGGACCGGGCACCCCCAATGCCTCGAGCACGTCTTGTGCCGAACGCACCAGCACCGCCCCGTCGCGGATCAGCATGTTGCAGCCCGCCGCGCGCGCATCGAACGGATGTCCGGGCACCGCCAGCACCTCGCGTCCCTGATCAAGCGCGGTGCGCGCGGTGATCAGGCTGCCAGACCGGGTCGCCGCCTCGACCACCACGACCGCGCGCGCAAGCCCGGACACCAGCCGGTTGCGGGTCGGAAAATGCCGGGTCTGCGGCTCGCACCCCATTGGTTGTTCGGAAATCCGGCAGCCCTGCCGGGCAATTTCGGCAGCAAGATGCGCGTTTTCCAGTGGATAGACAACGTCCACGCCGCCCGCCTGCACCGCCACCGTTCCGGTGGCCAGCGCCGCCTGATGCGCCTCGGCGTCGATGCCGCGGGCAAGGCCCGACACCACGACCTGCCCCGCCGCGCCCAGCGTTTCCGCCAGCCGCCGCGCCATGCGCAGCCCCAGCGACGACGCATTGCGCGCGCCCACCAGTGCCACCATCGGCCGGTTCAGCAGCGCCACATTGCCCTGCGCCCACAGCACGGGCGGTGCATCGGGCAGGTCCATCAGCGCCGCCGGATACTCTGCCGTGCCAAAGAGCAGCAGCACCGCCCCCGCAACCCGCCCCTGGGCCAGTTCGGCGCGGGCCACCTCGACCGGGCAGGCGGTGTAGTTGTCGATTCCGGCGGCCCGGGCAATGTCGGGCAGTGCGGCCAGCGCCGCCGCCGCCGTGCCATGTTCGGCCAGCAGCCGGTGAAACGTCACCGCCCCGATCTTGCGCGACCGGATCAGCCGAAGCCAGTCAAGCTGCGTCTGGTCCAGCCCTATCCGGTCAGACGGAACCGCATCCGCCGCGGCGCGTTGTAGCGATGAGTTGTGAGCCACGGCCATGCCAACCTCGTGCCTTCGGGACACCCGCAGATTGGACCATCCTAGGTTAACACAGCGTAAAGATGTGCCGTAACGAGTTGCGTTGTTAATCTTGCCCGGGCTTGCCTGTGAAGCCGGAGCATTACCGGGAAGGGGCCTTCAAGCCCGGACCTGCCTACCAAAAGGAAGAAGCCCATGAATCGGATCATCTATCTTGTGGGCCTTGTCGTCGTCGTCGTGGCGATCCTGGGCTTTCTCGGCATGCGCTGAGATCGGCCGTCAGGTCCGGGCGAAATCCGCGCGGACCTGGCGACCACAGCACTGTCCCTCCGAATCGCCGGCCTTTTCGCCGCCATTTCCACAAGCTGATTCCATCACCCCTCTCCTGTGACCGCCAAGCCGGACGACCCCCGGACGACCCCCGGTCGATCCTTGTTGAACCGCCCTTCAAAGTTTGATCAAATGGCGGAATACAGCCCGCAGGGCCGGATCAACGGAGACACCCCATGCTGAACGCCGAAGTAGCTGCCCGCCGCGATGACGCCATCTCGCGCGGGGTGGGGATGATGACGCAGATCTACGTCGATCGGGCGCTGAACTCTGAAGTCTGGGATATCGAGGGCAACCGCTATATCGACTTTGCCGCCGGGATCGCCGTGGTCAACACCGGCCATTGCCATCCGCGCGTGATGGCAGCGGTGGCCGAGCAGATGTCGCGCTTTACGCACACCTGCCATCAGGTCCTGCCTTACGAAAGCTATATCCGTCTCGCCGAACGGCTGAACGCCGCCGTGCCGGGCAACTGGCCGAAAAAGACGGTGTTCGTGACGACCGGGGCCGAGGCGGTGGAAAACGCCGTCAAGGTGGCGCGGATCGCCACGGGGCGGTCGGCCATCATCGCGTTTGGCGGCGCGTTTCATGGCCGGACCTTTCTTGGCATGTCGCTGACCGGCAAGGTCGATCCTTACAAGAAGGGCTTTGGCGCGATGATGCCGGACGTCTGGCACATTCCCTTCCCGCAAGAGGTGCATGGCATCTCGACCGACGATGCGCTGGCGGGGCTGACCAAGCTGTTCAAGGCGGATCTTGATCCGTCGCGCGTCGCCGCCATCATCTTTGAGCCTGTGCAGGGTGAAGGCGGGTTCTATCCGGCCCCGGCCGAACTGGTGCGCGCCATCCGCAAGCTGTGCGACACCCATGGCATCGTGATGATCGCCGACGAGGTGCAGACCGGCTTTGCCCGCACCGGCCATCTGTTCGCGATGGAAGGTTACGGTGTCGCCGCCGACATCACCGCGATGGCCAAGGGGCTGGCCGGTGGCCTGCCGCTGGCGGCGCTGACGGGCCGGGCTGACCTGATGGATGCGGCGCATCCCGGCGGCCTGGGCGGCACCTACGGCGGCAACCCGCTGGGCATCGCGGCGGCCAATGCGGTGCTGGACGTGATCGAGGACGAGGATTTGTGCGGCCGCGCCAATGAACTCGGCAGCCGCCTGAAGCAGCGGCTCGAGGGCCTGCGCAGCGTGACGCCGGAAATCACCGACATTCGCGGGCCGGGCTTCATGGTCGGGGTCGAATTCGCCAACCCCGCCACGCATGAGCCCGACGCCGGATTCACCAACCGCGTGCGGCTGGAGGCGCTGAAGCGCGGGCTGATCCTGCTGACCTGCGGGGTTTATGGCAACGTCGTGCGATTCCTCGCGCCGATCACCATTCCGGACGCGCATTTCGAAGAGGCGATGGTGATTCTCGAAGCATCGGTCGCGGCGGCGCGGCAGGCCTAGGGAACCGATCGACGTCTTGCGCGTTACCGGGTATCTTCTTCAACCAGATCGAGGCTGCCCGATGAAAAAGTTCCTGCTGATCCTGCCGATACTTGGCCTGTCTCTGGCCGCTTGCGAAACCACAGACCAGAACGCGGCGGCCGGGGCGCTGGCCGGGGCGGCCGTCGGTTCGGTGCTTGCCGATGACGGCAACAAGACCCAAGGCGCGCTGATCGGTGCGGCCGTTGGCGTCGCTGCGTCGACCCTGATCGGGCCTGCGCCCACCTCCGGTCAGTGCTATTACCGCAACCAGTCGGGCCAGCGGTTCATCGCCGCCTGCTGATTTGAACACCACGTGCCGACAAGGCCCGCATCGCAAGATGCGGGCCTTGTCGATTCTGCGGCTTCAGAATCGCACAGAGTGACAGAGGCCTCGGCAAACGGTAGGCTCGATCCCGGACACGGACGAGGGAAGATGGGATATCTGTCTGGAACCGACGAGGCCGGCAAACCGGATCCGGGCGCGTTGATGACACGGGTCATCCGGCAAGGCGGGCCCGGGGCGTGGGGCCAGTTCTGGCAATTGCTGCGCCTGCGGTTCAGCCGGATTGGCACCAACCTTGACGAATATTATACCTACGGGCTGTGGCGACGCCCCGACGGCCCGAACATCCTGCGCGAGTTGCTGCCGCATTCCAAACTCCGGGCTTTCAACGCGGCGCTACGGATGCCGGGTCGGGGACCGGAGACAGCGGTGATGATTGACAAGCTGGCGACCGAAGCCTTGCTGACAGCCAACGGCCTGACCACCAGCCACACTCTGGCGGCCTGCGGGCCTGTCATGGACGGCGCCGCGGTGCGGGTGCTGACGGATGCGCAGGATCTGCGGGCCTTTCTGGCGGACCCGTCAAACCTGCCGGTGTTCGGCAAACCGCGCGCCGACTCGTTTGCCCGGGGGGCGGTGGCAATAACCTCGGTCGATGACAACCGCCGCACGGTAACCTTTCTTGACGGCATGGTCGCACCGATTGCCGCCCTGGCCGACGAGATCGTGGCAGACTGGCCGGCCGGCTACCTGTTTCAGCCTTTCTACCAAAGCCATCCCGATCTGCGGCGTCACATCGGGCCCGCGATGCCGTCGTTGCGGATCGTGACGCTGCTGACCGACCGGGGGGCCGAACCCTATTACGCCGTGCTGCGGATTCCGGCCCGGACGGCGATGCACGACGGCGATGCGGTGGGGCGGCGGGTCTGGGGTCTGGTGGACGTCGAGACCGGCACGATCGTCAGGTTGCGAAACCTGCGCGACCCGCTGACCCCCGACATCGTGCATCTGCTGGACCCCGAGGTGCCGCTGCTGGGGCTGGTGCTGCCGCACTGGCAGGCGGCGCTGTCGGCGGTTCTGGCGGCGCATGGCCTGTTTCCGGGTCATGGCATTCTGGGGTGGGACGTGTTCCTGACCCCCGAGGCGGCGCTGATCAACGAGGTGAACGCCAATCCCGGCCACGTCTATCAGGCCGCCGCTGCCCGGGGACTGCGCAACCCCGATCTCGAGCCGCTGTATGCCCGCGCGCTGGCCCATGCGAGCGCCGTCAACACGGCGGGCCTTTCGCCCGGCGGCCCGAGGCGCTAGACCCGGGCGTCACAACCGGAAGCCACCGATGCCCCATGCCGGGATCCGCCTGCTTGATGTTCACCTGGCACTGTCGGGCAAACCGGTGTTGCATGGCATCACCCTGCACCTGACCGAGCGGCGCATCGGCATCGTCGGGCGCAACGGATCGGGCAAGACCACGCTGCTGCGGGTGCTGGCGGGGCTGGTGTCGCCGACGTCCGGCACGGTGCGTATCGACGCGGCCGACCCGGCCGCAGACCGCAAGACGGCGCTGGCCCGCATCGGCATCCTGTTCCAGAACCCCGATCAGATGATCCTGTTCCCGACCGTGGCCGAGGAGCTGGCCTTCGGGCTGATCCAGATGGGCCAAGCCAAACCGGCGGCCGAGGCGGCGGTCGCGGCGCTGTTGCGTGGCGAAGGCCGCAGCCACTGGGCGCAGGCGCCGGTCTCGACGCTCAGCCAGGGGCAGCGGCACTATCTGTGCCTTTTGTCGGTGCTGCTGATGGGGCCGCAGACGATTCTGCTGGACGAACCCTTTGCCGGGCTGGACCTGCCGACCCAGATCCGGCTGGCGCGCCGGCTGGCGGGGGTGCCGCAGCAGGTGATCACCATCACCCATGACCCCGACGCGGTGGCAACGGCCGACCGGGTGATCTGGCTGGACAGGGGGGCAGTGCAGATGGACGGGCCGGCGGGCGCGGTGCTGGCGGCATTTCGCGCGGCGATGGATCAGGCGGGGGCGTCGGATGCTGACACTGACCTCGCCGGTTGAAACCTGGGCCCACCGCCTTCCCGCCGGGGCCAAGCTGGCGGCGCTGTGCCTGTTTACCATCGCGCTGTTTCAGATCACCACGCCGCTGCCCCTGTGCGTGGCGGCGCTTGGCGTCGCGGCTCTGCTGGCCAGCTTCGGTGCCAGTTTTGCCCGGGCCGCGCTCGGTTTGTTGTGGCCGCTCTGGCCGTTTGCGGTGCTGCTGGCGGTCTGGCATGGCTGGACCGGAGACTGGCAGGCCGGGCTGGTCATCGGCCTGCGGCTGGCGGTCGCGGTGACGGCGGCGAACCTGGTGACGATGACAACCCGGCTGTCAGACATGACCGCGGTGATCGAACGGTTGTGCCGGCCGCTGGCGCGCATCGGCGTGCCGCCGCGCCTGCCGGCCCTGGCGCTGGCATTGGTCATCCGGTTCATTCCGGTGATGGCAGACCGGCTGGCCGATATCCGCGAGGCTTGGCGCGCGCGCAGCCCCCGCAAACCCGGCTGGCACATGCTGACTCCGGTGATCCTCGCCGCCCTCGATGATGCCGACCATGTGGCCGAGGCCTTGCGCGCCCGGGGCGGTGCAGGCTAATGGCGCTGATGTAAGGGAGAGACCGATGGAACGCAGCCTGAGCCATATTGCCCTCTTCGCCGCGCTGATCGCGGTTCTGGGGCTGGTGCCGCCGATCATGCTGATGTCGGGCGTGCCGATCACCGCGCAATCGCTGGGGATCATGCTGTGCGGCACCGTTCTGGGGTCGCGGCGTGGCGGCCTTGCGGTGCTGATGTTTCTGGCGCTGGTGGCGGTGGGCCTGCCGGTGCTGTCGGGCGGGCGCGGCGGACTTGGGGTGTTTGCCGGGCCGTCGGTCGGGTTCCTGATCGGGTTTCCGGTCGCGGCCTGTGTGGCGGGGCTTGTGGTGGAACACTGGCGCGCGCCGGTCGGGCTGGCGGCGGGGGTCGGGGCGTTTCTGGGCGGCATCGTCGTGCTGTATGCCTTCGGCATTCCGGGCATGGCGCTGATGCTGGACAAGCCGCTGGCCGAGGCGACGCTGCTGATCACGCCGTTCCTCGTCGGGGACGCGATCAAGGTCGTGCTGGCCGGCATGCTGACGCAGGCAATCGCGCGGATGCGGCCCGGCTCGCTGCTGTCGCGCGCCTGACGATCGGGGGCTGGAAAGGTCAGGCTTCGACCAGCAGGGCGCTGCCCACGCCCCCCGCCGCCGCAATCGCGGCCAGCCCGTAACCGCCCCGCCCCTGCATCTGGTGATAAAGCCGCACCGCCAGAATCGCCCCCGACGCGCCAATCGGATGCCCGCGCGCCAGCGCCCCGCCCGACAGGTTGACGATCCTCGGGTCAAGCGCCGCACCCTGCACACAGGCGATGGCCTGCACGGCATAGGCCTCCATCACCTCTGCCACCGTCAGGTCGCCGCGGCATTGCTCCAGCACCCGGGCAATGGCGGGCAAGGGAGAAAGGCCGGGCTGCATCGGATCGGCGCCAAGCGTGGCGGCGGCGACAAGTCGCAGGCTGCGGGCGGTCGGTCGGTCAGCCACGATGACGAAGGCCGCCGCATCCGCCGCAACCGCCGTTGCAGCAACCGAGACCGCGCCCGACTCCGCGCCCGACTCCCCGCCCGACTCCGCGCCCGCCACCACCGCGCTGCGGGCCGCGATGGCGCCGGTCAGCCTGCGGGCAAAGGCATCGCGCCCCTGCCCCGCCAAAGGCACGATCTCGGCGGAAAAATCCGCCGCCAGCGCCTTGGCATGGCTCGCCACCGCCCAGGCTTCCTGCGCCCCGCGCGAGATGCCAAGCCGGTCGGCCAGCGCCGCCGCCGCCTGCCCCATGTCGGGGTCCCGATCCGGCCAGGGGGTGAACGGCGCCTGATCATAGCGCACCGGCGGGCCACCATCGGCATCGGTGCGCCACCGCAGCGGCCGGCGCGAAAAGCTTTCCACCCCGCCCGCCACCACCAGCCGCGCCGCCCCGCTGATCACCAGCGCCTGCGCCAACCGCACAGCATCAAGCCCCCCCGCGCATTGCCGGTCGATGCTCAGCCCTGCCACGCGGTCGGGCAATCCCGCCGCCAGCGCAATCCGCCGCGCCGGATTGCCGCCCGCTCCCAGGGCGTTGGCGACAATCACCTCGTCCACCTCGGCAGGGTCGATGTCGGCATCCGCAAGACAGGCCCGCAGCACCGGCGCGCCCAGATCCTCGATCGACAGCCGCGCAAAAGCGCCACCCTGCGGCACAACAGCACTGCGCCGGGCCGCAATAATGTGGGCCACAGCGATGTTCATGTCACCGCCCGCGCCAAAGCGGCCAGATCGGTCTTGCCCGAGGGCAGCAGCGGCCAGTCCTGCCGCCAGATCACGGCTTTGGGGGCCCTCAGCGGCCCCAGATCGGCTCGCACCGCCCGCAGGATCGCAGCCTCCAGCGCCGCGTCCCCCTGCAGCACCGCCACCAGCACCACGCCGCGCGCCGCGTCCGGTCTGGGCAGCACGGCCGCCTGCCGCACCCCCGGCTGGGCCAGCAGCAGCGCCTCGACCGCCTCGGGAAACACGTTCTGATCGGCGACCGTCACCATCCGCCCCTCCCGCCCGGCCAGATACAGATGGCCACCCGCCAGATGGCCGATCTCGCCCACGCTCAACCAGCCGTCGTCCCACACCGCAGCGCCCGGATCGCCCCCCGCACAGCCCCCCGCATAGCCGCTGAACAGATAGGGGCTGCGCACCCAGATCCGGCCCCCCGCCCGAATGTCGATCTCGACCCCCGGATAGGCCCGCCCGACCGACTCCGGCGGGCTGTCGTCATCGGTCAGCGCGATGAAACTCGTCTCGGCCGCCCCGTAGAACTCGCGCAGCCGCGCCTCCGGGGCCACCTTGGCCAACCGGGCCCGCAACAACGGGTCAAGCTTCGAGCCGCCCACCACCACCAGCCGCAGGTCCGCCCACACCTGCCCGGCCTCGACCAGCGGCCGCAACTGCGCCGGGCTTGCATACAGCACCGCCACCCGCCGGGCGGCCAGCGCGGCCGCCTGACGGTCGGGCCGCAGCCCCTCCAGCAGGTGCAGGTCCGCCCCCAGATGCAGCGCCTCGATCCCGGCATATAGCGCCAATGACTGCTCCACCCCCCCCGGAACCCCCACCACCACCGCCGGCCCGATGCCGAACCTTTCGCCGTTCACCGCAAAGCTGGAGATCCAGGACGCAGCGCTGCGCGCCACCCGGCGCGGCACCCCCGAACTGCCAGAGGTCAGCGTCTCGAATCCCGCCACGGGGGCGGGCCCCGCGCCGCCGATGCGAAACACCCCTGCCGCCATGGCCTGCACCAGCGCCGCCCCGGCCGGTCGCGGCACAATCACCGCCCCGGCCGGTCGCGGCGCGATCACCGCCCCCGCCCCCGCCGCAACAGGCCTCACCCGCCGCCCCTGTGCGTCGAACAACCGCGCCGATGGATGCCAGCGAAACCCCTCCCCCGACACGCCCCCCGCCTTTCTTCTGTTCTGAAATATCCCCGCCGGAGGCCCTGCCGCGCCGCCAGCGCCGCAACCCGGACACCCTAGCGGAACCCCGCCACCAGCCCCCGCGCCGCCAAAGCCAGCAACGACATGTCGACCCCCACGGCGGTGAACCGGCAGCCGCAGGCGATATAGCGCCGCGCCAGATCGGGGTCGGTGGTCAGGATCCCGGCCGGCTTGCCCGCCGCCACGATCCGGCCGATGGCGCCCTCGATGGCGGCGACGACCCGCGGATGACCGGGCTGCCCGGCCAGACCCATGGATGCCGCCAGATCGGCGGGGCCGATGAACAGACCGTCGACCCCGTCCACCGCCGCAATCGCCGCGATCCGGGTCAGCGCCTCGGCGGTTTCGACCTGCACGATCAGACACAGTTCCGTCTCGGCAACCAGAGGATAGTCCCTGACCTGCCCATAGCCGGTGGCCCGCGTCATGTAGGACACGCCGCGCATCCCCCTTGGCGCATAGCGCATGGCCGCCACCGCCGCTGCCGCCTCGGCGGCCGATTGCACGTAAGGGATCAGCAGGGTCTGCGCGCCCAGGTCCAGAAGCCGCTTGATCATTACCGCGTCGTTCGACTGCGGCCGCACCACCGCCGACACCGGATAGCCCGCCATCGCCTGCATCATGCCAAGCGTATCTGAAATGTCGGTCAGCGAATGTTCGGTGTCGATGACGATCCAGTCATAGCCGCATCCGGCCAGAAGCTCTGCCACCACCGGCCCCGGAATGGTGTTCCACAGCCCGATCTGCTGCCGCCCCTCGGCCAAACCGCGCTTGAAGGCGTTGACCGGCAGGTTCATGACGCGGTCAACAGGCTGGCCATCCGGCGCAGGGCCAACAGATACCCCATCGTGCCGAACCCCGCGATGACGCCCTCGGCGCGCTGCGAGACGAACGAATGATGCCGGAACGCCTCACGCTTGTGAATATTGCTGATGTGCACCTCCAACACCGGGCCGTCAAAGGCGTTCAGCGCATCGAGGATGGCGATCGAGGTATGGCTGTAGGCGCCGGGATTGATGATGATGCCCGCCCCCTGCCCCCGCGCCCCCTGCCCCCGCGCCTCCTGCACCCAGTCGACCAGCACACCTTCGTGGTTGGACTGGTGAAACCGGGTGGTCAGCCCCAGATCCGCCGCCAGACCGGCACAGGCCGCGGCCACCTCGTCCAGCGTTTCGCGGCCATAAATTTCGGGCTGGCGCTGCCCCAGCAGGTTCAGATTGGGACCGTTAAGAATGTAGACACTCTGGGTCGCGGGCAGGGGCACAGGCAAATCCTTTCGGCTAAGGCCGGGTGCCGCAGCCTAGCCGATTGTGCGGCGCGGGCAAGCACCAGCCGTGCCGCGTGATCAGGCCACCTTTTCCAGCGCCACATCCGGCGCAAGACCCAAGGCGCGCACCACCTCGCGGGTCAGATGCGGGCGGTTGAGGGTGTAGAAATGCAGATCGTCCACGCCGCCCTCGATCAGCCGGGTGCACAGGGTCGTGCATTGCGTCAGCGCCAGCAGGTCCTCGCGGCCATCCCGGGCGGCCGTGGTGAAGGCTTCGTCCAGCCGGGCGGGAACACGGGTGCCACAGCGGGCCGCAAACCGCTTGGCCCCCGCCCACGAGGTGATCGGCAGGATGCCGGGGATGATCGGGGCGGTGATGCCCGCCGCCGCACAGGCATCGCGAAAGCGGAAAAACGTGTCGGCCTCGAAAAAGAACTGGGTGATGGCGCTGCTGGCCCCGGCGTCGATCTTGCGCTTGAGAAACTGCACATCGGCCTGCGCATCCGCCGCATCCGGATGCGGTTCGGGATAGGCGCCGACCCGGATCGTGAACTTGCCGGTTTCCGCCAGCGCCGCCACCAGATCGGCCGACGACGCAAACCCCTCGGGATGCGGCACATAGCGGTCGGCCCCCTTGGCCGCGTCGCCGCGCAGGGCGACGATCTCGGTCACACCCGCGGCGGCATAGGCGGCGGCAATCTCCATCGTTTCCGCCCGTGTCGCGTCGACGCAGGTCAGATGCGCCGCGACCCGCAGGCCGCAATGCCGGTGGATGGTCGTCACCGCGTCATGGGTCAGCGTGCGCGTGGTGCCGCCCGCCCCATAGGTCACCGACACGAACTGCGGCGACAGCGGGGCCAGCGCCTGCACCGTTTCCCACAGGCGGAAAGACGCATCGAGCCCCTGCGGCGGGAAAAACTCGAACGAGATACGGGGTGCGGACATGACACAGGCTCCAATGGCGTTGCCCTCTTGTCGCAGAAATCGGAATGTGAGACCAATTCATAATATTCACCATCTACATGAGGATGCCGCATGTATATCGAGCTTCGCCACCTGCGCACCATTCGCGCCATCCAGCAGGCCGGCGGCCTCGCCCGCGCCGCCGACATGATGAACATGACGCAGTCCGCGCTGAGCCATCAGGTCGCTGGGCTGGAGGATCAGGTGGGGATGGAGTTGTTCGTCCGCCGGTCCAAGCCGATGCGCCTGTCGGCGGCGGGGGTGCGGCTTTTGCGGGTGGCCGAGCGGATTCTGCCGGAAATCAGCGCGTTGGAGGATGAATTTCACTCCTTGCGGTCGGGCAAGACCGGGCGTCTGCACATCGCCATCGAATGTCACGCCTGTTTCGACTGGCTGTTCCCGGTGCTCGAGATGTTCCGCCACGCCTGGCCCGAGATTGATGTCGACATCCGTGCCGGGTTGGCCTTCGACGCGCTGCCCGCCCTGAACCGCGAAGAGGTTGACCTCGTGATCTCCTCCAATCCGGTGCCGCTGCCCGGGATCACCTTCAACCCGCTGTTCGACTATCACCCGACCTTCCTCGCCGCCGCCACCAACCCGCTGGCCGCCAAAGAGGTGATCGAGGCCGAGGATTTCCGCGATCAGACCCTGATCACCTACCCTGTCACCCGCGACAAACTGGACGTGTTCACCGAACTGCTGACCCCCGCCCGCGTCGAACCCCGCGCCCAGCGGACAGCGGAGTTGACGGCGGTGATCCTGATGCTGGTCGGATCGAACCGGGGGGTGGCGGTGCTGCCCGACTGGGTGCTGCGGGATGTGAAATCATCGGCCGATTACGTGACGCGGCCGTTGGGGCCGGGCGTGATCACCAAGCGACTGTTCGCAGCCACCCGCCAAGAAGACGCAGCCCGGCCCTTCATGGCGCATTTCCTGCGGCTCGGACGGTCGGAACCGGTGAAACTGCAGCGGGGCTGAGCGGCGGCCCTGAACGGGAATGATCCTTGGAGCCTACCCCGTCAGCGGGCTGCACCGTTTTCCTGGAGTGTCACCTACATTCCCATCGTCAACATCCAGGCGGCCATTCCGGCCATCCCAAGGTTTTCGACCACCGTAACGGTTGACATCGGCAGATTGAACACCGTGCCAAGGCAGGCGCACTGGATCGTTTCGCGCCGCCAGACCGACCTTAGAACCCCCACGGCGCCGATCAGACTCAGGATCAAAGCGGCCCATGTCGCGGGCCCCATCTGCCAATAGAACAGGAACGCAAAGCCAAGCGCCAGTTCGACGAACGGATAGATATAGCCCCAGACCGGCAGGCGTTCGGCAATCACGTCATAGCGGGCATAGGCGCGGGCAAAGGCGGGCAGGTCCAGCAGCTTGAACGCGCCGAACACCAGATAGAACCCGGCCATGAAGCCCATCATCCAGCTTGGCCCGGCAAAGGACGCGAGTGCCACCAGACCCAGAACCAAGGCAAGCGGGTAATAGACCGAAAACGCGGCAAAGAGATTGACGGGCAAGATCACAGCCGGCAACGGGGCCAGCCGATACTTGCCAATTGCGGCGAGGGCCGCGTTCGCTGCGGCCTCGGTCGCGGTAATTCTGGTCGCACGTGGCGGGTCCAGCGTCACCGCAGCCTCTGGCGAGACCGCCTGCAAGGCCGCCTGCACCTTGGTGGCACAGCCGCTGCAGGTCATTCCGGAAATTGCATATGTTGTCATCCCGTCGTTCTAGCGCCACCTGTTCGGGCACGCAATCGCTCCGCCCCTTTCCATCGCAGCCCGGCGCGTATAAACGTCCCGAAAACCAGTCAAGGATGCGTGATGCAAGGCAGTGCCAACCTGAACCTGATGATCAAGGCCGCCCGCACCGCCGCGCGCTCTTTGGTCAAGGATTTCCGCGAGGTGGAGAACCTTCAGGTGTCCTCCAAGGGCCCCGGCGACTTTGTCACCAAGGCTGACCGCGAAGCGGAGCGGATCATCAAGGACATGCTGATGGAGGGTCGCCCGACCTATGGCTGGCTGGGCGAGGAAACCGGGGGCACCGACGGCGCTGACCCCACCCGGCGCTGGATTGTCGATCCGCTGGACGGCACGACGAACTTTCTGCACGGGCTGCCGCATTGGGCGATCTCGATCGCGCTTGAGCACAAGGGCGAGATCGTGTCGGGCGTGGTGTTCGACGCCGCCAAGGACGAACTGTTCTGGGCCGAAAAGGGCGCCGGGGCCTGGATGAACGACCGCCGGTTGCGCGTGTCGGGGCGGCGGGCGATGATCGAGGGCGTCTTTGCGACGGGGGTGCCGTTTGCATCGAAGCTGACCTTGCCCGCGACGTTGCAGGATCTGGCGCGGCTGATGCCGCTGTGTGCCGGCGTGCGGCGGTGGGGGGCCGCGTCGCTGGACCTTGCCTACGTTGCGGCGGGGCGGTTTGACGGCTACTGGGAGCGCGAGTTGAAGGCCTGGGACATTGCGGCCGGGATCATTTTGGTGCGCGAGGCGGGCGGTGTGGTGCAGGCGGTGCGCGAGGGCGACGATCCGCTCGACAAGGGCGCAATCCTGTGCGGCAACGACGGACTGTTCGGACCGTTCTCGAAGGCCATCCGGGGCGTCTAGCCGCTACGGGCGGACGGCTGGTTCACCCGGTCGGACCAGGGCACAGCGCCACGGTCGCGGGCGGTGATCCCATCGACAATGGCTGCCTTCACGCGATAGTCGTTCGGGTTCGACGGGCGCTGGTGGCTGGCGCAACCGCAGGTTTTGCAAAACCAGTGTTCGGCGGTGCGCGTGTTCCACGGATACAGCGTCAGGCTAACGGCGCCCTGCATGATCACCACGCCCGACGATCACCACGCCCGACAGAGGTGCCGAGACAACGATCGCCCCGCGCCGGGCGCAGAACGAACTATCGCAGCGCCGCGGTGATGGTCAGGCCATCGTGCTGGTCATCGTGCAGAGCAACCTCCAGCACCACCGCGCCGCGCTGGCAAGAGCCCCTCAACGCCGGGGCACCCGCGGGATCGACGAGCGCGAGATCGGATAGGTGGCGGCGGGGTGCTGCGGGGTGCCTCGGGTGCGGCTCCAGAACGCCATGCCGCCGCGCCGCAGCCACAGCGGCAGCGCCAGCACCAGCCCGCCCGCAAAGCCGCCGACATGGGCAAGATAGGCCACCCCGCCCTCGTCCGTCGGGGTGACCGCACCGTTGAACAATTGCAGACCGAACCACACCATCAGCACGATCCAGGCCGGAATGGCGAAGATGCGGAAGAAAATGATGAAGATGAACAGCACATCGACCCGGGCCCGTGGGAACAGCAGCAGATAGCCCCCCATCACGCCGGCAATCGCCCCCGACGCCCCCACCATCGGCACCGCCGACCCAGGATCGGCTGCAACCTGCAGCGCCGCCGCGGCAACGCCCGAAACCAGGTAGAACCCCGCGAACGGCAGATGGCCCATCTCGTCTTCGAGGTTGTCGCCGAAGATCCACAAGAACAGCATGTTGCCCGCAAGATGCATCCAGCCGCCATGCAGGAACATCGAGGTGACCACCGTCTCGACCCGCGCACCCTGTGTCACGTACCCCGGCACCAGCCCCCAGTCGAAGAAGAACCGCGCGAGGTCGCTCTCGGTGGGAATCGTCAGCCAATAGGACAGGAACACCGCGATGTTGGCGGCGATCAGGGCATAGGTGACGAAGGGCATGCGCCCCGAGGGGTTGTGGTCGCGGATCGGAAACATCCGGCCAAGGTTTCTGAAAGGTGGGGTGACGTCAAGCGGGATGGGGCGGGATTGCGCAGAGGCAGGGGGGACATCACGTCCCCCCTGACCCCCCTGTGGGATATTTGTGCAGAGAGGATGCAGATTTTGGCAGAGATGTTTCAGGGGTCTGCGACCTCGGCCAGCAGTTGCGCATTGCCGCCCGATGCCGTGGTGTCGATGCAGATGTGGCGCTCCAGCAGGGCATGGGCGGCGTCTGGCAGATCGCCGATCAGCGGCAGGATCGGGCCCGGGCGGTTGGCCATGGCGCGGGCGCAGGCGCGGGCGGTGGCGGGGGCGGTGGCGCAGGCGGGGGCGGTGGCGCCCCACCACAGGGCCCCGGAGAAGCCCTGCAGCGTCTTGAGGTTGTCGGGCGGCAGGCCGGGGCATTCCACGGCCAGGCCCCCAAGGGCGCGGATGGCTTCGGCCTGGGCCAGCGCGGTGGCGGCACCGGGGCCGAGGCACAGCAGCGGGCTGCGGGGGCGGGAGGTCAGGCGATTCGATTCGCCGGTGGGGCCGGGCAGGTTGCGGCTGTGGGGCGGGTGGTGTGGCTGCAGCGCGGCGGCGAGGGCGGCTTCGACCTCGGCCGCGGTGGTCATGCGGTCTTGCGGCCCGGGCGGCGGGGCGGCGGGGCGGGTGAATCGGGCCAGGTAGCCGGGGCCGCCCGCCTTGGGCCCGGTGCCCGACAGGCCTTCGCCGCCGAAGGGCTGTGATCCGACCACCGCGCCGATCTGGTTGCGGTTGACATAGATGTTGCCCACATGCAGCCGGTCGACGATGCGCTGCACCCTGTCATCGATGCGCGAGTGCAACCCGAAGGTCAGCCCGTAGCCTGTGGCGTTGACCGCATCGATCACCGCGTCGATTTGGTTGGCCTTGAACGTGGCCACATGCAGCACCGGGCCAAAGACTTCGCGCGGGATGGCACCTATGCCCGGGACGCGCAGGATGGTGGGCGCGATGAAATGGCCGGTCCGCGGGGTTGGCAGAGTCTTGATCAGGCGGCCTTCGGCCCGGGCAGCGTCAAGGTAGGCGGCAATGCTGGCCTGCGCGGTGGCGTCGATCAGCGGACCTGCGTCGGTCGCCATCGCCCAGGGGTCGCCAAGCGCCAGATCGTCCATCGCGCCCTGCAACATCCCGAGCACGGTGTCTGCGATATCTTCTTGCAGATACAGGCACCGGAGTGCCGAACAGCGCTGGCCCGCCGACTGGAAAGCCGAGGCCAGAATATCGCGGACGGCCTGTTCCGGCAGGGCGGTGGAATCGACCAGCATCGCATTCTGGCCGCCGGTTTCGGCAATCAGCGGGGCTGTGGGCTCCAGATGTTCGGCCATGCTGGCGCGAATGCGCCACGCGGTTTCTGTCGACCCGGTGAAAGCCACCCCGTGCACCCGGGGGTCGGAGGTCAGAGCAGCGCCGACAGTGCCGTCGCCGGGCAACTGTTGCAGCGCGGTCGCAGGCACCCCGGCGCGGTGCAACAGGTCGGTGGCGAATGCGGCGATCAGCGGAGTCTGCGGCGCAGGCTTGGCCAGCACGGCGTTCCCGGCGGCCAGGGCCGCGGCGATCTGGCCGGTGAAGATGGCGAGTGGAAAGTTCCAGGGCGAGATGCAGGCAAAGGTGCCGCGCGCCGGGGCGGTCAGGGTTTCGGCCTGATCGGCGTAATAGCGCAGGAAGTCGACAGCCTCGCGCAACTCGCCGATTGCATCGGGCAGCGTCTTGCCCGCCTCGCGCGCCAGAAGGGCAAAGATCGGGCCGAATTCAGCCTCGTAGAGGCTGGCGGCGCGGCGCAGGATCGCGGCGCGCTCGGCCCTGGCGGCGGCCCAGGGTTCGGCCAATCGCAGGGCGGTGTCGATGTCGGGCGGCGCGGCGGCCACCACATGTCCGACCAGAGCACCGGTGGCGGGGTTGCGGATGTCTTGCCGCAACCCGCCGGCCGTGCTGCCCGCAATCCGCGGGGCGGCCGTGAACTGCACGGTCCTGTAGGGATCGCGCGCCGCATCGATCGCGGCAAGGTCGGCACTGTCGGTCACGTCCCATCCCCGGGAATTGCGCCGGGCCCCGAACAGGGCGGGTCCGGTCACGATGGCCTGGCTGGGGATCGACGCCAACGCCTCGATTGCGGTCAGCGGGCAGGCGGCGACACGGGCGGGAGGGACGTCGTCATTGACGATCTGGTTGACGAAGCTTGAATTCGCGCCGTTTTCCAGCAAGCGGCGCACAAGATAGGCCAGCAGGTCGCGATGCGCGCCGACCGGGGCGTAGATGCGGCAACGGGTGTGGTGATCGGTCAGCACGATGTCATGCAGACGCTCGCCCATGCCATGCAGACGCTGGAATTCGAAGCTGCGGTTGGGACCGGCCATGTCGAGGATCGCGGCAACCGTATGGGCGTTGTGGGTGGCGAACTGCGGATAGATGCGGTCGGTCATCGCCAGCAGTTTGCGGGCGTTGGCGATATAGCTGACGTCGGTCGCCGGCTTGCGGGTAAAGACCGGGAAACCGTCAAGACCCAGAACCTGCGCGCGTTTCACCTCGGCATCCCAGTAGGCGCCCTTGACGAGGCGGACCATGATCTGCCGGTCCAGCCGCGTCGCCAGGGCGTAAAGCCAGTCGATGACGGGCCCGGCCCGGCGGCCATAGGCCTGCACCACAACGCCGAAACCGTTCCACCCGGCCAGCGACGGGTCCGAGAGCACCGCCTCGATCACCCGGCACGACAGCGCCAGCCGGTCGGCCTCTTCGGCGTCGATGTTGAAGCCGATGCCGGCGGCGCGGGCCAGACCGGCCAGCGCGCAGACACGGGGAACCAGTTCCACCATCACCCGGTCGGCCTTGGAGACCTCGTAACGCGGGTGCAGGGCCGAGAGTTTGACCGATATTCCCGGATTGTCACGGATGTCACCGTGGGCCGCCGTGGCGATGGCAGTGATGGCGCGGGCGTAGGCGTGCTGATAGCGCCGGGCGTCTGCTTCGGTGCGGGCGGCCTCGCCCAGCATATCGTAGCTGTAGGTATAGCCGCGAACCTCCAGGTCTTTCGCCCGCTTCATTGCCTGCTCGATCGTTTCGCCCAGAACGAACTGACGCCCCATTTCCTTCATCGCGCGGCCCACGGCCCGGCGGATCAAGGGCTCACCCAGCCGTTTCACCGCCGCCTTCAGATGCCCCACCACGCCCGGCTCGTGGTCGTCCAGCACACGCCCCGTCAGCATCAGCGCCCAGGTCGACGCGTTGACCAGGCTGGAGGCGGATTTGCCCAGATGCCGGCCCCAGTCCGATGGCGCAATCTTGTCTTCGATCAGCGCATCCATCGTCTCGGCATCGGGCACCCGCAGCAACGCCTCGGCCAGACACATCAGCGCGATGCCCTCGTCGGTCGACAGGCCGTATTCGGCCAGAAAGACCTCCATCAGGCCGGGTCTGGCGCTGCTGCGGATGCGCGCCACCAGACCGGCGCCCGCCGCCGCGATGCGGGCCCGGGCGGTGGTATCAAGACCCGCCTCGTCAATCAGCGCGCGGACCAGCGTGGCCTCGTCCCGCAGGGAATGTCGGTCGATAAGGGTCCAGGCGTCGGGATCGGGCATCGGGCTATCCTTGGTTGATGCGGCCATGATACACCGGGGTTGGCGGGTTGTTGACCCGAAGATCGGGCAAACCGCAGGCTGCTGGCCCGAAGATAAGGGGTTTGGCGATGCAAACGGATCAGCTTGTCCTTGACCGGCTGGACGAGGCGATCTTGCGTGTGCTGGCTCTCGAGGGCCGGATCAGCGCAGTCGACCTCGCGCGACGGATCGGTTTGTCGAAATCCCCGACGCAAGCGCGGATCAGGCGGCTGGAGCAGGCCGGGATCATCGCGGGCTACCACGCCCGGCTGGACCGGGTGCGGATGGGGCTGGCGCATGTGGCCTTTGTCGAGGTGCGACTGTCGGACACCCGCGAGGCGGCATTGCAGGCCTTCAACCGCGCCGTCCTGATGGTGCCCGAAGTCGAGCAATGCCACATGATCGCCTCGCGGTTCGACTATCTGCTCAAGGTGCGGACGTCCGACATCCAGGCCTATCGGCGGGTGCTGGCCGAACAGATCTCGGCCCTGCCGCATGTCGCGCAAACCTCGACCTATGTGGCGATGGAGGCGGTGAAGGACGGCGGCTGAGCGAAACTTTGCGCCAGCGGCCCGCGTTACCACAGGAAAGGGAGCAGACCGATGCTTGATCTGGTCGGACGGATGCTGATAGCGGCACTGTTTGCGGCAGGGGCCGCGCAAAAGGCGGTGGATCCGGGCCAGGTGCAGGGTCTTCTGGCGGGGTGGGGCCTGCCGGGCTGGCTGGTCTGGCCGGCGCTTGTGTTCGACGCAGGTCTGGCTGTCGGGCTGGTCACCGGCCCCCGGGTGCGGCTGTGGGCGCTCGCCGCGGCAGGCTACTGCATGGTCACCAGCCTGTTCCACCTGATCCCCGGCGACGGCTGGCAGATGTCGATCTTTGTCAAGAACTGGGCCATCGCCGGCGGCCTGCTGGTGCTGGCGGCCCGCCCCGACCCTGATGCCCGCCCCGACCCTGGTGCCCGCGGCCGGACTTGAACCGGCACGGCCATACGGCCAAGGGATTTTAAGTCCCCAGTGTCTACCATTTCACCACGCGGGCGGCGGGACGGGCGGCAGGGGCAGCATAGCGCGGCGGGTGGTGGGGGCAAGACGCGCCCGGCCGTGCCGCGCCGCGGCAATTGACTTGGGCCGGGGCTGTGTCCCATATGGCGCAAAGGCATTTCGGGGGGCTGGTTCGTGAAG
>Ga0105047_10002664_pt1 | contig 31749 bp, 35 predicted proteins | sample MAT04_FD_78384 | JGI IMG/M metagenome (GOLD analysis project Ga0105047, IMG submission 78384) | Freshwater microbial communities from Lake Fryxell liftoff mats and glacier meltwater in Antarctica - MAT-04 (megahit assembly) | ecosystem: Environmental > Aquatic > Freshwater > Ice > Liftoff... | reverse complement strand
CTCGTGGAGTCGGAACACGTCGAGCTCGGCGCGTTCCTTCGTGCCCGTGGACACCACGGCCCGCCCCTTCTCGTGGACGTCCATCATGAGCGACTCGGCCTTCTCCAGCGAATACCCGAACAGTTTCTGGAAGACGAAGGTGACGTAGGCCATGAGGTTGATGGGGTCGTTCCACACGAGCACGATCCAGGGGCGCTCCTCGTCGACGAGCGTGTCGCCGACCGGGTCATCGACCTCGACCGGTGCGGTCTCCGATAGTGCTCGACTCATGTCGCCATCGCCTTTGTCGAGGGCGTGCTGAGCGACCGGCGCTCCAGCGGTGGCCGGACGGCCAGCCCGAGGTGGAACCACAAGATCGCAACCCACACCAGCACCGAACCGAGCACGTGGAAGCCGACCAGCAGTGCCGGCACGCCGGTGAAGTACTGCGTGTAGCCGATGGCCCCCTGCACGACGATGGCGCCCACCAGCCAGCCCCCGCGGCGCCGGACCGTTTCGGGCGCGCCGGAGCGGTAGGCGAAGCGGAGCGTCACCAGCACCACGGCGAGCAGGGTGAGCACCAGCACCCCGTGGATGCGGGCCACCTCGGCGATGTCGAAGCCGAAGCGCTTCGAGTTCACGTCGCCCGAATGGGGGCCGGTGTTGGTGACGATGGTGCCGGTCACGATGACGGCCACGCCCAGCGCGACCACCGCACGGCTCCACGCCACGACCTTGCTGGGCACGACGAAGCCGACCGCGCCCCCGCCGGCCGCCGCCCGCTGGCACAGCACGACGGCATCGGCGACCAGCACCGCCGAGATGAGGTAGTGGCCCATCACGAACTGCGGGGCCAACTTGCTCCACACCGTGAACCCGCCCCACACGATCTGGGCGATCACACCACCGACCAGACCCAGCGACAACCACGTGAGGTCGCGGCGGCGAGGGACGCGCACCAGCGAGCCCAACACGGCCAGCATCACGGCCAACGACACGACGCCGGTGAACACCCGGTTGGCGAACTCGGCCACGGCGTGGGCGTCGTCCATCTCGGCGAAGAGCTTGCCGTCCTCGCACGTCGGCCAGTCGGTGCAGCCCAGGCCCGATCCGGTCAGCCGAACAGCGGCGCCGGTGACCACGATGGCGCCCAGTGCCACCAGGGCGATGAGGGTGATGCGGCGGTACGTCTCGGGGCGCACCTGGACTCGCGACATGGTCAGATCGTACGGGCCGGCCCGTGCGGGCACACCATCGTCAGCGGTGCTCCGGTGTGTGGGCGACACGCTGGAACCACGGCGATTGGGGGGCGTTTCCGGAGCGCGCCTACGCTGCGTGCTGTGACGACCACGGCGCCCGTCGCAGCCCTCCCCACGCGGTCTCCCCGCCGCCGCATCGCCGCCTATGTCGCGCTCACCAAGCCGCGCATCATCGAGCTCCTCCTCATCACGACGGTGCCGACGATGGTCGTGGCCGAGCAGGGGATGCCGGAGCTCTGGCTGATCGTCGCCACCGTGCTCGGCGGCACCTTCGCCGCCGGTGGCGCCAACGCCATCAACATGTACGTCGATCGCGACATCGACGCGCTCATGGAGCGGACCAAGAACCGCCCGCTCGTCACCGGGGAGCTCACCCCACGGTCTGCGCTCACGTTCGCCATCGGGCTCGAGATCGTGGCGTTTGCCTGGCTGTGGGGGTTCGTCAACCTGCTGAGCGCCGCTCTCGGTCTCGCCGCGTGTCTCTTCTACGTGTTCGTCTACACGTTGTGGCTGAAGCGCACCTCGCGGCAGAACATCGTGATCGGGGGTGCAGCCGGGGCCATGCCCGTGCTCATCGGCTGGTCGGCGGTCACCAACAGCCTGGCCTGGGCGCCGGTGGTGCTCTTCGCCGTGATCTTCTTCTGGACGCCGCCGCACTTCTGGGCGCTCGCCATCCGGTACCGCGACGACTACGCCGCTGCCGCCGTGCCGATGATGCCCTCGGTGGCCAGCTTCAGCTCGACCGCCCGCCAGATCGTGGCGTACACGGTGATCGTGTGGGCCACGAGCCTGGTGTTCGTCCCGGTGGGAGAGATGGGTGCCATCTACACCGTGTCCGCCGTCGTGCTGGGAGCGTTGTTCGTGGCCTTCGGCATCCGTCTTCTCCAGACCGGATCGGCCAAGGTGGCCATGCGCATGTTCGGCTTCTCCATCACGTATCTCACGTTGTTGTTCGCCGCCATGGCCCTCGACCAGCTCGTCCGGGTGGCGTGAGTGCGCAACCCCTGCCGCCCGGGTCCGCGAATTGTCGACCGCCCGAGGCAACTGTGTAGTGTCCCGACCCGTACCAGGTTCCGATCCGAGGGAGCGAACACCGCTCGAATCGGCCGTTTGCATGCCCGAACGGCCCGCGGTGAGCTGAAGGCTTATGGCGATCACTGACACCACCGCACCACCCCAGACCGCCTCGTCCGACGTGGAGGCGCGCCCCGAGGCGACCGGCCTGGCCGAGCTGCTCGGAACCGGCGACCACAAGGCGATCGGGTTGGCGTTCATCGTCGTGTCGCTGGTCTTCGGCCTCGTCGCCCTCGTCGGCGCCGGGTTGTCCCAGCTCAACACGGTGGGCACCGACCCGATGCTGTCAGAGGCCGTGGGCCTGCAAGTCTTCACCCTCAGCTCCGCCGCCCTCGTGCTTCTCTTCGCCATCCCGCTGTTCTTGGGCTTGGGCATCTACCTCACCCCGCTGCAGGTCGGCGCAGCCACCATCGCCTTCCCCCGTGCGGCAGCGCTCTCGCTGTGGGCCTGGTTGGGCGGGTCGGCGCTGCTGGCGGTGTCCTACGCCATCGGCGGCGGCCCCGGCGGCACATCGGTGCAGGCCGTCGACCTCTCCTACCTCGCCATGCTGCTGGTGATCTCCGCGCTGCTCCTCGGCTCGGTCTGCGTCGCCACCACGGTGATCGGGCTCCGTGCCGACGGGATGGACCTCAGCCGGGTCCCCCTCTTCTCGTGGGGCATGCTCGTCGCCTCCGGCGCCTGGCTGCTGAGCCTCCCCGTCCTGATGGGGAACATCCTGCTCATCGACCTCGACGTCCGCCACGGCCAGCTCAGCTTCGGCAGCCTCGACACGAACCCGTGGATGCAGCTCGGATGGGCCTTCCTGCTCCCCACGGTGTACCTCTGCGCCATCCCCGTGCTCGGCGCCCTCGGCGACATCATCCCCACCATCGCCGATGTCCGCAGCGAGCACCGCGGCCTCGTCATGTTCTCCCTCGGTCTGTTCGGTGCGCTCGCCCTCGGTGCGTGGGCGCAGCCCGCGCAGGGCGGCTCCGTGTGGACCGAGCCGCTGTTCGTGGGTGTCAACGTGGCCTTCGCCGTGCCGTTGCTCGGTTGCCTCGGGGCGTGGCTGCTGACGCTCAAGCAGGGTGCCACGAAGGTCGCAGCTCCGATCGCCATCGGGTTGTGCGCCATGGTCCTGCTGCTCGTCGCCGCCTTGGCTGGCGGCGTGTTCGGTGTCGGCCGCCTGCGGGCACCGACGGTCCTCATCCCCGGCTACGACGTCCCCGTCGGTGCCGTCGGCCAAGCCAACCTGGTCGTGGCCGCGGCGGTGGCCGGCGCCCTCGCCGCACTGTTCTTCTGGGGTCCCAAGCTCACCGGTCGTACGCTCAGCGAGGGCATCGGCAAGCTCGTCGCCCCGGTCGTGCTGTTCTCGGGCCTGGCCTGGGGCGTCCCCCTGATCGTGGCCGGCTACCAGGCCCGCTTCACCGGACTCGCCGATGCGGACGATGCCTTCGCCTCGCTGAGCGCCATCGGTGCCGCCGGCATGGTGCTGGCCGTCGTCTTGGCCCTCCTCGCCCTACTGGGATCGAGCCGCGGTGAGCATGCGGCCGACGATGCCTGGGGCTCCGGCCAGACGCTCGAGTGGGCCACGTCGTGCCCGCCACCCCGCGCCAACTTCGGAGCGCTCCCCCTCGTGACCAGCCCCGAACCGCTCCTCGACGCCGCCAAGGAGGCCTGACGATGGCACTGCCATCCCTCGCCCCGCCCCCCGCCCTGCGACGCCCGCGAGTCCTCGTGGTGGGCACGACCTTCGCCTCGGTGGCGGTGGTCATGCTCTTCGCCGGGATGGTGGGCACCTACCTGTTCGCCCGCGCCGCCGTCCTCTCGTCGGGCGGCTCGTGGCTCCCTGACGGTGCCGAGATCCCGCTGACGCAGCCCAATGTGATGATGCTCGGCCTGATCATGTCCTCGATCACGATGCAGTGGGCCGTGTCCGCCGTGCGAGCGGACGATCGCCCGAACACCTACCTCGCACTCGGCCTCACCCTCGTGCTCGGCCTCGCCTACCTCAACATGGCGGCCTACCTGTACTCCCTGATGGGCCTCGACATCGACACGAGCGAGTCGTCCGTCCTCATCTACGCGATCACCGGTGCCCATCTGGTCATGGCCCTGGCGGCGATGTTCTTTGCCGGCTTCATGGCCTTCCGGGCGCTCGCCGGCCAGTACACGAGCCGCCAGCACGACGGCATCTCCGCCGCTGCGCTGTTCTGGCACGTGATGGTCGCCCTGTACGCCCTCATCTGGATCGCCATCTACGTCACGGTGGATCTCTGATGATCAACTCCCGCGTCCTCACCTACGGGTTCCGCCTGTTCTTCGGCATGGCCGTCTACGCCTTCCTGGCGTCGTTCATCTTCGCCATCGGCTACAGCCTCGACTACAGCGACCAGGGCCTCATCGACAGCGTGCTCGGCCCGCTGACCTTCGGCTGGAAGGGTGGCATCGGCAGCCACCTGGGCTACGTGGTCCTCGTGGGCACGGCGGCCGCCGCAGCGTTCTTGGGCTCCGTGCTCATCGCCTTCCGCGACGCCGACCCTCGCGCCCAGGCCGAGATCATCCACGTCGAGTCCGTGCCGATGACCAAGGCACCGGCTGGTGCCGCCTACACGCCGATCGTGGCCGCAGCGATGGTGATCGCCATGCTGGTCGGGCTCACGGGCGAGAAGTTGCTCTTCATCGGTGGTCTCATCGGGCTGATCCTCGTTGCCGTCGCCTGGATGGTGCGGGCCTGGGCCGACCGGGCCACGGGCGACGACGCCACCAACATCGAGCTCTACCACCAGATGGTCGATCCGGTGGGTGTGCCGGTGGTGGCTACCCTCGTGGTCGCCTTCGTCATCATCTCGCTCTCGAGGATCCTGCTCGCCACCAACAAGGTCGGCGCGAGCCTGGTCTTCGGTGGCGCGGCCGTCGTGTTCATGGCCATCGCCACGGTCATCGCCATCGGGCCGAAGCTGAGCAAGAACGTGCTCACCGTGGTGCTGGCCATCGGGGGGCTCCTCATCCTCGCTCTTGGAGTCGTCGGTATCGCCGTGGGTGAGCGAGACTTCGAGAAGCACGAGGGCGAGGGTCACTCGTCCGGTGAGGCAACGGAGGCCGGCGCCGGTGAAGGCGCACTCGGTGCTCCGGCCGACACCTCCATCATCGTCACCCCCGCCGGGCGATAGGCCCGAGGAGACCAGCAGATGCGCATTCGTTCCATCCTCGGCAAGGTCCTCATCGCCGCCTCGCTCGCGATCTTCGTGATCCTGTGGGGCTGGATGGTGATGGACGCCTTCCAGTCGGATGGCAAGCCGCTCAACACGCTCGATCCGCAAGGCCCGAGCTCGACGCTCATCGACAACCTGGCCATGCCGGTGTTCGCCGTCGCTGCCGTCGTGTTCGTGGCTGTGCTCGGCGTGGTGTTGTTCGTCGCCATCCGCTTCCGCGAGAAGGAGGGCGAGGAGGATCTGCTCCCCAAGCAGCTCCACGGCGCCACCAAGTGGGAGATCGGGTGGACGGCATTGCCGGCCATCATCTTGGCCGTCGTGGCCGTGGCCACCGTCAACACCCTCATCGATCTCAACGAGACCAAGGACGACGCCCTCAAGGTCGAGGTCTTCGGCCAGCAGTGGTGGTGGGGCTTCCGCTACGACATGAACGACAACGGCACGTTCGACGATCCCGAGGACATCGAGACCTCCACCGAGCTCGTCGTCCCAACGGGTCGGCAGATCGATCTCGACATCACGTCGAACGACGTCATCCACTCGTTCTGGATCCCGGGCCTCAACGGCAAGAAGGACGCCGTGCCGGGCATGGTCACCGACTGGACGCTCGAAGCAGACAAGGTCGGCGTCTACCGGGGACAGTGCACGGAGTTCTGCGGCCTTTCGCACGCCAACATGCGCATGCTCGTCCGCTCGGTCGACCCGGCCGACTTCGACACGTGGGCGCAAGGTCAGACACAGCCGGCCGCCGAACCACCGGCCAGCAACGCTCTCGCCGTCGAGGGCAAGGCCCAATGGGAGAGCCTGTGCGCCGGCTGTCACCTGATCGATGGGGTGAACAACCAGCAGCTGGCCGAGACGCCGCCCGCGCTCGTGTCCGGCATCGCCCCCAACCTCACCCACCTGATGTCGCGTGGCACCTTCGCCGGTTCGATCTACAACCTCCACTACCCGAACCCGGGCGATGGCATGACGCCCAACGGCGGCACCCAGCCCTTCGGCGCCACCTGCGACAACTCTGAAGGCTCGCCGTGCGGCGAGCCCACCGACGTCGCCCTCCCCGGCAACCCCGACAACCCCGTGTACACGCCGTACCTCGAGGCCTGGTTGCGCAACGCCCCGGCCATGAAGCCGATGGCACCCGACTCGGGTCGTGGCATGCCCAACCTCGGCCTGACCGAGGACCAGATCGACCAGATCGTCGCCTACCTCGAGACATTGCAGTGATGACCACCTCGATGACCTCCACCGCATCCGGGACCCAGACGGAGCACGCAGCATGACCACCCTCGAAACCGGTCCGCTCGCCCTCGAGGCCGGCGAAGAAGAAGCGCCGTCCAACTCCCTGGGCGTCCTCGGCCGCCCCAAGGGCGGCTACAGCTGGCGTGCGTGGTTCACGACCGTCGATCACAAGAAGATCGGCATCATGTACGGCGGCACCGCCATCTTCTTCTTCATCATCGGTGGGCTCGAGGCCTTGCTGATCCGCGCACAGCTCTGGGCCCCCCGTGGCACGCTGCTCACCGCCGACCAGTACAACCAGGTCTTCACGATGCACGGTACGACGATGATCTTCCTCGTCGTCATGCCCATCGGTGCGGCGTTCGCCAACTACTTGATGCCACTTCAGATCGGCGCCCGAGACGTCGCCTTCCCGCGCATCAACGCCTTCTCGTATTGGTGCTTCCTCTTCGGTGGTCTCTTCCTGAACACCTCGTGGTTCCTCGGCGGCGGCGCCGACGGCGGCTGGTTCAACTACGCCCCGAACAACGGCGTGGTGTTCTCACCGTCGAACGGCATCGACTTCTGGAACATCGGCCTGCTCATCGCCGGCATCGCCTCGCTGACCGGCGCCGTCAACCTGATCGTCACCGTCCTCAACCTGCGGGCGCCGGGCATGACGCTGATGAAGATGCCGATCTTCACCTGGATGACGCTGGTCACCCAGTTCCTCCTCCTCTTCGCCATCCCGGTACTCACCTCGGCCCAGTTCCTGCTGCTCTTCGACCGGCAGTTCGACGGCAACTTCTTCAACGTGGCCAAGGGCGGCGAGCCTCTGTTGTGGGAGCACCTCTTCTGGATCTTCGGTCACCCGGAGGTGTACCTGATGATCCTCCCGGCGTTCGGGCTCGTGTCCGACATGCTCCCGGTGTTCTGTCGAAAGCCCATCTTCGGGTATCCGTTCATCGTCTTTTCCGGCATCGCTATCGGCTTCATGGGCTGGGGCGTGTGGGCCCACCACATGTTCGTGTCCGGCATCGGTCCGATCTCGGTCACGGTGTTCGCCCTCACGACCATGTTCATCGCGGTCCCCACGGGTGTGAAGATCCTCAACTGGACCGCCACGATGGTCGGCGGGCGGATCCGATTGGCCACACCCATGCTGTTCTGCATCGGCCTGGTCACGATGTTCACCATCGGCGGCCTGTCGGGCGTGACCCACGCCGTGGCTCCGGCCGACACGCAGCAGACCGACACCTACTACATCGTCGCCCACTTCCACTACGTGCTGTTCGGTGGCGCCTTCTTCGGCTTCATGGGCGGCTTCTACTTCTACTGGCCGAAGGTGTTCGGCTACCTACTCAACGAGACGCTGGGCAAGACCAACTTCTGGTTGATGTTCGTCGGGTTCAACCTCACGTTCGGTCCGATGCACGTCCTCGGCCTCAATGGCATGTCTCGCCGCACGTACACCTATGACCCGGGCTATGGATTCGAGCTCTGGAACAAGATCGCCACCATCGGCGCCTTCTTGCTGGCCGCCAGCATCGCCCTCTTCATCTTCAACATCTTCTATTCGAAGGTGAAGGCCAAGCACCTCCCCGCACCCGGTCCCGACCCGTGGGATGCCCGAACCATCGAGTGGATGATCCCGTCGCCGGTGCCGGAGTACAACTTCGACCCGGTCCCCACCATCACCACACTGGACGAGTTCTGGTACCGCAAGTACGGCGAGACCGAGGACGGTCGACTCGTGCAGATCGCCACGGCCGAAGAGGTCGCCCAAAGCGCCGAGGGCGAGCACGACGTCCACCTGCCGTCGCCGTCCTACTGGCCGATCGTCACGGCGTTCGGCCTTCCCATCATCGGGTACGGGCTGCTCTACACCTGGTGGCTGTCGCTGGTCGGAGGCATCATCACCGCCGCTGGCATCTACGGCTGGGCCTTCGAGCCGCCCGACGACCCCGAGGGCGCCCACGGCCACGAAGACCACGACGATCACCACCCCGACGACGACGGTGACCACACCGACGCCACCGACGACGCGACCCCCGAGCTGGCTGAGGCCGAGGGCGACAAGGAGGTCGAGACCGTTGGTTAGCACCACCGTTTCAGAGGTCGGGCTCGATGCGGCCGCACCGCACGCCCATGCAACCCACGACACGAACACCGGTATCTCCAACACCAAGTTGGCGATGTGGTTGTTCCTCGGCTCGGAGTGCCTGCTCTTCGGTGGCCTCATCACCACCTACCTGATCTACAAGGAACCTCTCGCGGGTCAGGGTCCAGCGTTGGCCGACATCGTCGACATCCCCTTCACCTCGACGTCATCGTTCGTGCTGCTGATGAGCTCGCTCACCATGGTGCTCGCCGTCTCGGCCATCGAGCGGGGCGACCACCACCGGATGCGCACCTGGACGGCGGCCACCGCCATCCTCGGGGCCACCTTCGTGGCCGGCCAGGTCTACGAGTTCACCGCCTTCTACCGTGAAGGCCTGGGCTTCACCACCAGCCGGTTCAGTTCGGCCTTCTACACGCTCACCGGCTTCCACGGCGTGCACGTCACCGTCGGCCTCATCATGCTGATGTCGCTGTTCGTGCTCTCGTTGCGTGGCCGCCTCCCTGAACACAAGGCCGAGACCGTCGAGGTCGTCGGCCTCTACTGGCACTTCGTCGACGTGGTGTGGATCCTCATCTTCGCCGTCGTGTACTTGATCCCCTAGGAGCGCCATGACCGACAGCACACTTCTCGGCGATTCCCCGGTGCCCACCGACGTCCTCGACGGCGCGGAGGAGGACTACTCCCGGGACCTCAAGTACGTCTACATCGCCATCTTCCTGGCCGTCGTCACCGCCGTCGAGGTCATGACCTACGTGGCTCCGGACTTCCCTGGGTGGAAGTGGGGCGACGGCGTCGGCCTCGTCGTCGTGCTCATGGTCCTGATGGCGGTCAAGTTCTGGACCGTCGCCTGGTACTTCATGCACCTGAAGTTCGACAGTCGGGTCCTCACTGCCGTGTTCTACGCCGGACTCGTGCTGGCGGTGTGCGTGTACCTCGCGATGATGACCGCGTTCCGGCTGTGGTGGCCGGAATCGCACAGCTAGCGATGTCCGCTCTGCCCGCCTGGCAGCCCCACCTCGAGGTGTGGCTCCTCGTCGGCGGTGTGCTCGCGCTCGGGATCTACGCAGCGTGGGTGATCGGTCCCAAGGTCGTGCCTGCCGGACAGCCCGTGGTCACACGTCAGCAAGGGTTCTGGTTCGCATTCGGCATCGTCACGCTGTGGGTCTCCTCGACGTGGCCGATCCACGACGTGGCCGAGCAGCAGCTCTACGCCGTGCACATGGTCCAGCACTTCGCGCTGACCATGCTCGTGCCGCCCATGTTCCTGCTGGCCACGCCCCGGTGGCTGGCCGGCCTGCTCGTGACCCAGGGCGGAAACGCCTGGATGTGGCTGCGGCGGGTGGCCAACCCGGTGGTGGCGGCGGTGATCTTCAACTCGGTCGTGGTCCTGTCCCACTGGACCTTCGTGGTGAACACCTCGGTCACCAACGGCCCCTTCCACTTCGGCATGCACCTGCTCGTGGTCACGAGCGCGCTGATCATGTGGATCCCGGTGTGCGGACCGTGGCCCGAGTTGCGCATGTCGTCGATCCCCGCCACCTGCATCTATCTGTTCGTGCAGTCGATCATTCCTACCGTTCCCGGTGCGTGGCTCACGTTTGCCACCACCGCCGTGTACTCGGCCTACGACGACGGCGGTCTGCGTCTGTGGAACATCGACGTCACCGACGATCAGCAGATGGCCGGTGTGTTCATGAAGGTCGTGTCCGGCTTCTACCTGTGGGGGATCATCATCGTGCTGTTCTTCCGTTGGGCCGTGGGCACGTTCGAGCGGGACAACAAGTCGAACCTCCTCACCGACGAGCAGGTCGACCAGATCGAGGCGCTGCGGGCCGCCGGTCCGCCATCGACGGCGTCCACGTCCACCTCGAGCTGAGGCCGGTTCACTCCCAGCGGAAGGTGCGGACGGCGACGAGCGGAGCCAGCACGGCCCAGGCCGCGAGCACGGCCCAGGATGCCTTGGGCGTGGCGGTGCCGGCCAGCACCGCGTACTGGAGCACCTCGGCCAGTGCCGCGGACGGCAGCAACGCACCGAACGACTCGAGCGGTGCCGGGAGCTGCGACAGGGGCACGGCGATGCCACCGAAAAGCAGCAGCACCAGGTACAGGGCGTTGCACACGGCCAGGTTGAGCGGGCCGGACAACGTGCCGGCCAAGAAGAGCCCGATCCCGGCGAAGGCGGCGGTTCCCAGCAGGAAGGCGAGCACGGTCAGGGCCACCTGGGCACCGAGCGGTGCGTCGAACCGTCCGGGGCGCCAGCCCAGGGCCACGGCCGTGGCCGTGAGCACGAGCACCTGCACCACCTGGATGGCCACGACGCTCAGCACCTTGGCGGCGAGCAGTCGCGGCCGTCCCAGCGGTGTCGTGCCGAGCCGCTTGAGCACCTTGTAGTAGCGCTCGAACCCAGTACCGATGCCGAGGCTGACCATGGCGCTCGAGATCACGGCCAAGGCCAGTACGCGGGGGAACAGGGCGTCGACGGCGCGCACCTCGGTGCCCAGGCCGGCGATCTCGACGGGCTTGGTCAGGTTGCCGAGCGCATCGTCGGCGGGGAGGACGTCGACCAGGGAGAAGAACACGAGCACGAGGACGGGGATGCCGAGCGCGACCAGGAGCTGCTCGCCCTGGCGGAGGCTCAGCCGGAGCTCGCTGCGCGCCTGGGCCTGCAGCGCCCTCACGACCGTCCTCGACGGGTGCGTCGGCGACCACGACCGGTGGTCGGCGGGGCATGGGCGACGGCGGTGGGGTCGTCGCCCTCGGTGAGTCGGAGGAAGACGTCCTCGAGGGTCTTCCGTCCGGCGCGCAGGTCGGCGAGCGGCAGGTCCTGTTCGGCCAGCCACTGCGTGACGGCGGCGACGTTCGTCGGCGTGGCCGCGATCGAGACGCGGTACTCGCCCGGCGCCACCTCGACGGTGGCTGCGTCCACCCGGTCGCCGAGCGAAGCGACGTCGATGCCGGTCGGTGCGCCGAACAGGATCTCGTCGGTGGCATCGGCTCGCAGCAGCTCGCTCGGCGTCCCCTCCGCCACCAGCCTGCCGTGGTCGATGATCAGGATGTGGTCGGCCAGCTTCTCGGCTTCGTCGAGGTCGTGGGTGGTGAGCAGCACGCACACGCCCTCGTCGCGCAGCTCGGCGACGACGGCGCGGATGAGGCGCCGGCCCGAGGGGTCGATCCCGGCGGTGGGCTCGTCGAGGAACGCCACCCGAGGCCGCCCCACGAGGGCCAGCGCCAGCGACAGGCGCTGCTGTTCACCACCCGACAGGTGTCGCCAAGAGGTGTGGACATGATCTCGCAGACCGACGCGGTCGAGCAGGGCATCGGGATCGAGCGGGTCGTCGTAGTACGAGGCGAACAGGCGGACGGCTTCGGCTGGTCGCATGCCCGTGTTCACCCCACCCGACTGGAGCATCACCCCGATGTGCGGGAGCAGCGCGTGCGCCTCGGCCACCGGATCGAGGCCGAGCACCCGCACCGTCCCACCGTCGGGCCGCCGGTAGCCCTCGAGCGTCTCGACCGTCGACGTCTTCCCGGCGCCGTTGGGTCCGAGCAGGGCGACGAGCTGGCCAGCTCGAGCCGAGAAGCTCAGGTGATCGACGGCGGTCCGGTCGCCGTGGCGGACGACGAGATCGTGCACCTCGATCGAGAAGCTGTCGTCCGCGGCCATCGTGGACCGACGCTACTGCCGGACCTGGCGCCGCCCGAAGTCGCCGTCCGGTGAGGAACCCCGGTCGGCGGCCATCGCCATCTGGCTACAGTTCGCCCATGCTGGATGTCCGACGACTGCGTACCGAGGAGTTCGACGTCGTGGCCGCCGCCCTGGCCCGGCGACACGACCCGAGCCTCGTGCCCGCCCTCGAGGTCGTGCGCGACATCGACGCCGAGCATCGCCTGCTCGAGACCGAGCGCAACGAGGTCCGCAGCCGGATCAACGCCATCTCCAAAGAGGTCGGCTCCCTGCGGCGTGATGGCCGGGTCGCCGAGGCCGAGAACCTCCAGCACGAGAGCCGGGCCCTCGGTGACCGCGAGGAGGGCCTGCGCCACCAGGCCGAGCACCTCGCCGCCCGGGTGCGCGACGCGCTGCTCCACCTCCCCAACCCGCCGTCGGTCAACGCCCCCGACGGCGCGTCGGCCGAGGACAACGTGGAGGTCCGCCGCATCGGGTTCGATCCCGAGGCCTACGGCGATCACCAGCGCGTGCCGCACTGGGACATCGGCACCGAGCTCGGCGTCCTCGACCTCGAGCGAGGGGTGAAGCTGTCCGGTGCCATGTTCACCATGTACCGCGGCCAGGGCGCCACCCTGGCCCGCGCCCTGTGCCAGCTCGCCCTCGACCGCAACGCCGACGTGTTCGAGGAGGTCCGCCCGCCCACCATGGTGCTCACCGAGACCATGGTCTCGACCGGCCACCTGCCGAAGTTCATCGACGACGCGTACCACCTCGAGCGAGACGACCTGTGGGCCATCCCCACCGCCGAGGTGCCGCTCACGTCGCTCGCCCGCGACGAGATCCTGACGGCGGCGGCCCTGCCCATGCGGCTCATGGCCTACACGCCGTGCTTCCGCCGCGAAGCGGGATCGGCCGGGCGCGACACTCGCGGCCTGCTGCGGGTGCACGAGTTCGACAAGGTCGAGCTCCTGGCCTACGCCGCCCCGGAGCAGGCCGCCGACGTGCACGCCGAGATCCTGGCCCGCGCCGAGGGCCTGATCGCCGATCTCGGCCTGGCCTATCGCGTCCTCGACCTCTGCACCGGCGACCTCGGCAACTCGGCGGCTCGCACGTTCGACATCGAGGTCTACGCTCCGGGCGTCGACCAGTGGTTGGAGGTGTCATCGGTGAGCTGGTTCAGCGACTACCAGGCCCGCCGGGCCAACGTCCGCTACCGCCCCGAGGGCGCCAAGGGCACCGAGGTCGTGCACACCCTCAACGGGTCGGCGTTGGCCGTCCCGCGCGTGTGGGCTGCGTTGGTGGAGACGAACCGACAGCCCGATGGCACCGTCGCCGTGCCCGAGCTCCTCCGCCCCTATCTGCGCGGCGCTACCCATCTGACTCCCCGCTGACCCTCACCGGGCGCGAGCATGAGCCCATGGACCTCGACGCGCTCCGACAGCAGCTCATGGACGACGGCCTCGACCTCGACGAACTCGACGCCGATCCGGTCGTGCAGTTCCACCGGTGGTTCGACCTCGCCGTCGGCGCTGGCGTGCACGAGCCCGAGGCCGTGATCCTCTCGACCGTCGACGCCGTCGGTCTGCCGTCCTCGCGCCACGTGCTGTGCAAGCACATCGACGACCGCGGCTTCGTCATCTACACCAACGAGCGCTCGCAGAAGGGGCGGGAGCTGGCCGCCAACCCGGTGGCTGCGCTGTGCTTCCCGTGGAACATCCTGGCCCGCCAGGTCCGCGTGTGCGGGCCGGTGACCCGCGCCAGCGACGCCGAAGCCGATGCCTACTTCGCCACCCGACCGCGGGGCTCGCAGATCGGGGCCTGGGCCTCGCGCCAGTCGGAGCCCATCACCGGTCGTGCCGAGCTCGAGGGCTGGGTGGCCGAGCAGACCGCCGTCTTCGAGGGCCGTGACGTCCCCCGGCCGCCTTACTGGGGCGGCTTCCGCATCCGACCCGATGCTGTCGAGTTCTGGCAGGGACGTCCGTCGCGCCTGCACGATCGCTTCCGCTACGAGTGGTCCGGCGATGTGTGGAGCGTGCAGCGCCTCTCGCCCTGACGACCGGCGAGCGAACCGCGCGGGACCGGCGTTCGTACTGGGAGGCGAGCAACGCCTGCCGCGGAGCACCCGTGTGACGAGAGGAGGCTGACGATGCTTGCCATCCTGGATGTTCGGCCGGTCGCCTCGACCCACCTCCGCCTCGTCCCCGACATGCCGATGGCATCGGCCCGACTGGTGGCCGTGGTCTCGCCTAGCCTGCGACCGATGGTGGGGTCCGCGACCGACGTGCACGACGACCTGGCGCGGCGCTTCCGCGACGGCGACCGCGATGCCGTTCGCGACGTCTATGCCCGCTACGGCGGCGCCGTGCACGCGGTGACGCGGCGGGCGCTGTCCGACGCCGGGCTGGCCGAGGAGGCCATGCAACAGACCTTCCTCCAGGCCTGGCGCTCGGCGTCGTCGGTCGACCCCGACCGCGACCTCGGCCCTTGGCTCTACACCATCGCCCGACGGGTGGCCATCGACCTCTATCGCCGGGAGTCCCGTCGGGCCGCGGTCTCCTACGATGCCGCCCCGGACGGTGCGCCGCTCGACCCGGCCCTCGTCTCCATGCCGCCGTCGATCGAGACGGCCTGGGACATCTGGCAGGTCCGCCAGGCCATCGATGCCATGTCCCCCGACGACCAGGACGTGATCCGGTTGCAGCACTTCGACGGCCTCACGCAGGGCGAGATCGCCGAGCGCCTCGGCCTGCCCATCGGTACCGTCAAGTCCCGCACCTTCCGCGCCCATCGCCGGCTCGCCGCTGCGTTGGGCCATCTCGCCGAGGTCGACGGATGAACCGCAACGACGCCATCAGCCGTTGGTTGGAGCCGGGTGGCCCTGACGCCGAGGCCGTGGCCGCCCTGGTCGACGAGCCCGAGGCCCAAGCCATCGCCGAAGAGCTCGGCCGCGTGCGCGGGCTGCTCGACTCGCCGGAGCTGTGGGAGGCGCCTCCCGACCGGGTGGGCGATGCCATCTTCGCCACCATCGATGCCGAGCGCGCTGCTGACGAAGCGAGCTCGCCGGGCCTGCGGCTCGTGGCGAACGACGGCGGGCCCGCCGTCCCGAGCGAGCGGTCGCCCAAGGTGCGATCGTTCCTGCGCACTGCGCTACCTACCGCCGTAGCTGCGGCCGTCATCGCCTTCGTGCTGTTCGCCGGGTCCGGGACCGACGATACCCAGCCGTCGGTCGAGGTGGCGCTGGCCGGCAGCGAGCTGGCCCCCGACGCGGTCGGCACCGTCGGATTGACCGAGACGGCCGGCGGGCTCCGGGTGCAGCTCGACGTGGATCGGCTTCCCCCCCCGGCCGAGGGGTCGTACTACCAGGCGTGGATGATCGGCGACACCGGTGTCGTGGCCGTCGGCACCTTCCACGGGTTGAACGATGGCAAGCCGATCGTGCTCTGGTCGGGCGTCGCCGTGGAGCAGTACCCGGTGTTCGCGGTGACGCTCGAGCCCGACGACGGCGACCCGGCGCCGTCCACCGAGCAGGTGCTCATCGCCCAGCTCCGCCCCGCCCCCTGACGACGCGTCGTCAGGGCAGCAGGCGGACGACCTCGTCGCCGAGGAGCTCGATCTGCTCGAGGTCGCGCACGTCGAGCACCTGGAGGTAGATGCGCTGGGCGCCGGCCTCGGCGAAGGCGGCGATCTTGTCGAGCACCTCGGCGGGCGAGCCGGCGAGGCCGTGGTCGCGGAGCTCATCGACGGCTCGTCCGATGGCGCCGGCGCGCACTCCGAGCTGCGTGTCGTCGGTGCCGCAGCAGACCACCTGGGCCGCCGAGAACCGGAGGTCGTCGGGGTCGCGACCGGTCTCCTCGCAGGCCTGGCGGACACGTGCCCGGGTGGATGTGAAGTCGTCGACGCTCGAGAAGGGCACGTTGAACTCCGATGCGAAGCGTGCCGCGAGTGCCGGGGTGCGCCGGGGCCCGTAGCCGCCCATGATGATCGGCGGTCCGCCGGGCTGCACCGGCTTGGGGAGCGCGGGGGAGCCCACCAGGCCGTAGTGGTCGCCCTCGAACGTGAACTGCGTGTCGAGCGGAGCACGCCACAGCCCGGTGATGATCTCGAGCTGCTCGGCCAGTCGGTCGAACCGCTCGCCGAGCGTGGGGAAGGGGATCCCGTAGGCGGTGTGCTCGTCGTCGAACCACCCGGCGCCGAGACCGAGCTCGACGCGACCCCCGCTCATCTCGTCGACCTGGGCCACGGCCACAGCCAGAGGACCGGGCAGTCGGAAGGTGGCGGAGCAGACGAGGGTGCCGAGACGGATGGTGGTGGTCTCCCGGGCGATGGCGCCGAGCGTCACCCACGTGTCGGTCGGCCCGGGCAGGCCCGACCCGTCACCCATCTTCAGGTAGTGGTCCGAGCGGAAGAAGCCGGTGAACCCCAGGCGCTCAGCCGCCTGGGCCACCGCCAGCTGTTCGAGATAGGTGGCACCTTGCTGGGGTTCGACGAACAGGCACAGCTCCATGGTCGGTCAGGGTAGCGACCCACCCTCGGGTGCGGCGGTGCCGCCGCGGCGCCGCCGCCGCCGGCTCACGATCAGGGCGGCGGCCACGAAGGCGGCCAGCACCAGTCCGATCTGGCCCGGTCCGACGCGGGTGATCCAGGTGGTGATGTCGCCGTTGAGCGACTGTAGGACGCTGGCCGGTCCGCCCGGATCGAGGTTGTCGCGGTTGAGGACCTGGTCCTCGTACCAGCCCCAGTACGTCAGGTAGATGCCGGCGACCACGAGCAGGCCGCCGGCGATGCGCGTGATCTTGGGCAGGAGGCGTCGGAGGTCCTGGACGAGTCCGTCACGGGCCAGGGCCAGCGACACCGTCAACGCCGTGAGCAGCACCGTCATCCCGGCCGAGTAGGCGAAGAACAGCAGCAGACCCTGCGCCGGCCCGTCGCTGGTGAAGGCGAGCACGACGTAGAGCAGGAACACCGGCAGCGTGCACGACAGGGAGGCGACGGCGTAGGACACGCCGAACACGACCATCGACGCGAGCTGCCGGGTGTCGCCGCCGCGCTCGAGGTGCGGGAGGGGCACGGTCGGCTGGAACCCGCGGAGCATGGCGATCCCGAGGACGACCAACCCGACGCCGAAGGCCATGGTGACGAGCGGCAGCTTCGATTCGATCTGCAGGGAGAAGATCTCGGTCACGAACCCCATGAGCCCGAACACGGCCATGAAGCCGACGGCCACGGCCAAGGACACCTTGATGGCTCGCCACACGCTGCTCCCGCGGCTGCGCCCGTCGGCGTCGTCGATACCGACGAAGTACGAGAGGTAAGCCGGGAGCATGGCGAAGCCGCACGGGTTGATGACGGCCAGCATCCCGGCGCTGAAGGCGAGGGCGAGTCGGCCGTTCACGGCAGCACCGGTGCCAGCTTGTCGCGCAGGTCGTCGGCCGTGAGCTGCTTGCCCGACACCTCGACGATGGTGCCGTCGGCCGCCACGATCACGGTGGTGGGGAGGTTGATGCCCCCGAGCGCCCGGATGACGTCGCCCTTGGGATCACGGCCGACGTCGTAGGTGATGCCGGTCCGCTCGATCATCCCGCGCCCCGGATCGACCCCTTCGGTGACGTTGATGCCGAGGAAGGTGACGTCGTCGCCGAGCTCCTGGTGCACTTCTTCGAAGTCCGGCATCTCGGTTACGCAGGGCGTGCAGGTCGAGGCCCAGAAGTTGATCACCAGGGGGGTGCCTGCATACTCGGCCAGCGAGGCGGTGGTGCCGTCGAAGCGCAGGAACGAGAGGTCGGGCAGGGTGTCGTCGACGTTGCCGGCCGGGGGCTCGGCGTTCGTCGTCACGCGGTCGCCGGGCAGACCCGACGGCGGCTGGGTGGAGCCGAGCTTCGACACCTCATCGTCTCCGGAGGTGATGGCCACGAACATCAGCACGCCCAGCACGACTGCGGCCAACGCCAGCGCCCAACCGACGCCGCGAGGCACGGAGCGACGGGCGCGAACGGCGAGGTCGTTCGGCGGCAGGTCATCGGGATGGCGTTCGAGCGGTTCCACGGCACCAAGGACGGTAGCGCCGGTGTCCCCTGGGTCCCCAGACCGCGCCGAGGGGCGACGATCCGACCGGATCGCCGCCCCTCGGCGTGGGATCGATGCGCTCGACCGTCCTGTCACCCGGGCGGACGTTTGCGTCGGACCGGGCTCAGCGTGGCGAGCGATCGAGGAGGTGGACCTGGTCGGGCTCAGGCCGTGCGCAGGTAGCCCTGGAGGTGGACCGGCACCGGGATGTCCGGCAGCTGGTCCTCGGGCCGGGCCTGCTTCGGGGGACGGCCCCGACGCCGCTTGGTGGCGAGGATGCGACCGTTGACGAACATCTGCCCACCCCACACGCCCCACGGCTCGTGGCGGGCGATGGCGCCCTCGAGGCAGGGGACGATGGCCGGGCACTCGGCGCAGAGCGACTTGGCCTTGGCGATGTCCTGCAACTCCTCCGAGAAGAAGATGTTGGCCAGCGACCCTTCGCCGGTGCGGCAGAGGGCCTCCTCCCACCACGTCTCGTCCTGCTCCTGTTGTTCTTGCACTGGCGCCAACATCGGGCGTCCCTCACCTTTCCTCCCGGTCCCCTGCGGTCCGGCTCGTTGCTCTCCTCGATGGTCTTCGTGTTCGTGTGCGGGTCGCCTGATCCCCAAAATGGAAGAAGGCCGCCGGCTGGTGCCGGCGGCCTTCGGAGATCTGGAGCTTCGCAGTTCAGTGCGAAGCGCCCCCCTCGGGCCACCGGTGACGGAGCTTGTCGTTGGTGGACACGCCGGTCGACGGAATGTTCACCAGATGCCAGGCCCCACCGGTGGAAAACACCGGCATGGCATAGGCGGCAGCCTGCACGCGTGCCGCGGCACGGGCGCCGGTTGCGGCGTTGGTGCTCAGCGTGCATGCGGACATGTGATGCTCCGAGTTGGTGGCTCGATCGGGAGGAACCCGGCGCCGGTCGGTTGACAGCGCACGAACATCGAAACACGGGACCGGTCGGGTCGTCAATCGAATTACGACGACGACGTCGGCCGGACCGTGGACGGCCCCTCAGGTAGACGGGTCGAGCACGCGGCCGAGCATGAGGTTGGTCTCGGTGCGGCGGTCGAAGACGACGAACAGGAACGGTCGGTCCGCGGCGACATCCACCGCGTCGGTGATCGTCGGTTCGGGCTCCCCGGCCACGGTGGCGGCCGAGGCTTGCGAGCCCTCCTCGTCGACCGAGAAGAACACCTGCTGGACCACCGACGACACGGCCAGGGGGTCGTCGGGAGCCATCCGGTCGAGCTCGGCGTCGTCGGTCGATAGCGCCCGACCGGCCCCCAACGTGGTGACGGCATCATCGAGCCTCAGCTCGGTGGTGAAGCCGAAGCGGGGCAACCGCACCGTGGTGGGCTGGGCGCGCAGGTCGTCGATCAACGTCGACAGTCGGGTGGCGTCGAGCGATGACTCGACGTCGGCGTAGCGCCCCGTCGCCGGGATGATCACGAGCATGGCGAGGTCGCCGCCGAGATAGGGGAGCTCCACGGCGTCGAGCTCCGCGGAGGTCGTGCTGCGCAGACGAGGGGCCTCCAACCGCATCATCGGCACGTCCACCAACGTGTCGTCGAGCCGGGTGAAGGGCGACGGCGTGGTCCGGGCGACCTCGAACGACTGCGCCCACGGGGCCTGGAGCCACAGCGCGGTGGCGGCGATGAGACGGGTGTCGGCGGTGGCCACGCCTCGGAGTACCAACTGGTCGATGGCGCCACCCGTCTCCTCCGATGCCCAGGCGTTGATGGCCTGCCGGGATGACTCGGGGTCGGACCGGAAGTCCACGAGGTGGACTCCCCGACCGAGGCCGCTCGAGAGGTCGTCGAGCCAGGGGGCGTCGAGCAGGGTGCCGCGCTGGATCCACAGGCCCGTGGCCGACTCGATGCTGACGGTGCCGCGGCGCTCGTCGTTGCCCTGCTCACCCGTGTGGCTCTGGAGGTCGACTTCGAGGGTGCCGAGGCCGCGCAGCGTCACGAGGTCCTCCGTCCCACCCAGGGCGAGGGCCGAGCTCAACCCGTCGCGTGTCTCGCCCACGGCGCCAGCTCGAACCTGGGCGAGCGAGTCCGCGACCGGCCACGGCGCGATGGCCACGTTTCCTGGGCGATCGGCGACGACGGCGTGGAAGAGCGCCGGCCCCAAGTCGGCCAACGCAGTGCTGACGGTGTCGGCTGCGTCAGCCTGGGGAGGGAGCTGTTGGGTGGTGCCGTTGCGCTCGCTGGCCACGTCGTCGGCCCCACAGGCGCCGAGCAGCAGGCAGCAGGACGCAGCCATGGCCGAGAGGCGACGGTGTCGGACCGGCAGGGACAGGGGAGGTCGTTCGGGGGCGGGCACGGCGAGCGGTGGTCTAGCGGCAGGGTTGGCGCAGGGCGCGCCCCCGAGCGGTCGGACCGCTCCAGCGTGACACCTGCGGCGCACACCGAGCGGTCGGGCCGAGTCCTGGCCGCGTCGTCACCACGCGGCGCGGGTGCGGATCGCAAGATCGCCGTAGGCTTCCTGCATGCAGGTCGAGTCGACTCCAGCCGCCATCGCCACCATCGAGCGGGCCCGGTCGGTGCGTTCCGGGGTGCTCAGCATCACCATCGGGACGGGGTGCTGCGAGTCCACCGCGCCGTTCCTGTACGAGGACTTCTTCACCGGTGGTGACCAGGAGCAGATCGGCGATGTCGCCGGCGTCCCGGTGTTCGCCCCCGAATACCTGCGGAACCTCTACGGCGAAGACGAGTCGTTGCTCATCGACGCGATCGACGTCCACGCCGAGTCGTTGTCGATCGAGACCGAGTGGGGCGTACGGCTGATCTTGCGTGGCCACGGTGTCGACACGGGCACGGAGCCGGCGGTGTGCACCGTCGATCTGGACGATCCGGACCGACCGGGGGCGAAGGTGGTGGGCGAGTTGCCCGAGGCCCTGCGTCGGTTCCGGGGGATGCGCTGACCGTGCCCGCCGATGGTGCATGGTGGGACGATGTCGAGCTGGCTGATGGGTCGGCCGAGCTGCGCGTCCGACCGGTGGCGGCCGGGGTCCGTCTCGTGGTCGAGGGCCCGGGTGGCGCCATCGACGTGGTGCTGCCGTCGAGCGTGGCGGCCCGGCTGGGCGCGGCGCTGGTGGAGGCGGCTGGCGCCGGCGATCCGTGGGCGGTGACGTCGGTACCTCCCGAACGGCTGCCCGTGGTCGATCCGCCGTTGGCGGTGGCCGTGCCGCAGCCGCGCCAACCCGTGGCCTGGCTCGATCCCCCGCCGCCCGACCACCTCGCCGCCGAGACCCTCGACCGTTCGCTGGAGCATCTGCGCCGATTGTGCGAGGTCCTGCCCGACACGGCCGAGATCGACGGGTTGGGAAGCCCGACCTTCCGTGCTGCCACCCGGATCTTCGCCGTGGTCGAGGTCATCGACGACGTGCCCGTCGTGCGCTTCAAAGCCACGATCGAGGAGCAGGCGTCACTGTGCTCGGACGCCCGCTTCCGCCCCGACCCGGACACCGGTCACCACGGATGGACGGCGGTGCGCCTGGATCAGCTCCGGGCGGCCGAAGAAGCGGAGCCGTGGCTGCTCGGCAGCTTCCGGCTGGTGGCGCCGGCCGACACCGTCTCGCGGCTCGACGCCATCCTGGCGGCGGCGCCCCCCAACCTCACGTCGCCGGGCTGACCTCGTCGGTCACCACGAGCTCGGCGATGGCCTCGCCGCCGCCGGCGTGGTGACCACGATCAGCTCGGCTCGGGGCAGCATCCGGGCCAGGCCCATCTGCACGTCGTCGTCACCCGACGCCTCGCCGGCCAGGTCGACGGTGACCGACGTCTTGTCCATCCCGCCCTTGCCCGAGGCGATGCAGACCGCCTTGGTGGTGGCCGAGTTCTCGGTGTCCGGGGCTTTGCGGTCCGTTCCGCCCCGTGGGCATTCTACCGGGCTCTGCCGTGTAAAATGGCCGTGTGGCCGAGCAGAGCGAGCAACCGGGTGCCGAGCAGGGGCTGGCACCGCTCGACGTCCTGAAGGCCCTCGGTGACAACACTCGCTACGCCATCTACCTCGAGCTGGCTCGTTCGCCCGTCCCTCGCAGCACCGCCGAGGTGGCCGAGGTCCTCGGGCTGCACGGGAACACGGTGCGGCCCCACCTCGAGCGGATGCGCGACGTGGGGCTGCTGCGGGTGGAGACCGATGCTCGCGGCGGTGTGGGGCGGCCTCAGCACCGCTACTCGCTGGCCGACGAGGCCCCGTCGCTCGGCCTGGAGCCCTCGTCGTGGCCCACGCTGGCCCGGGTGCTGGTGGCCGCGGCCGCGACCGGCGGGCTGACCGCCGACGAGCTCCGCGCTGCCGGCGCCGAGGAGGGACGGGACGCGGTCCGGCGTTCGCGAGCCCGCGTCGGGGACGCGGCCGAGGCGTTCGACGCAGTGGTGGCCGACCAGGCCCGCCTGGGGTTCGATCCGACGACGGTGATCGACGAGAGGGGGGCGACCGTGGCCTTCGCCCATTGCCCGTTCCGCGACCTCGCCGAGCAGCACCCCGACCTCGTGTGCAGCCTCCACTGCGGCCTGGTGGAGGGCACGCTCGAGGTCCTCGGCCACGCCGAAGTCGCCCGCTTCCATCCGCTGGTCGATCGCACGCCGTGCCAGGTCGAGCTGGTGGCTCGGTGAGGTCCGGACATCGCCCGCGAACCCGGGGGTGCTCGGTGTCAGCCCCCCCGGTACACTCTCTGTGCCGAGCAAGACGTCCCTGGAGGACCACATGATCGCCGTGACCGACCACGCAGCAGGCAAGGTGAAGGAGCTCATCACCCAGGAGGGCGACGAGACGCTGATGCTCCGCGTCGCCGTCCGTCCCGGCGGGTGCTCGGGCTTCTCCTACGAGATGTTCTTCGACTCCGAGCGAGAGAGCGACGACATCGCCACCGACCACCTCGGCATCACCGTCGTCGTCGACCCGTCGAGCGCCCAGCTGCTCACGGGAGCCACGCTCGACTACAAGGACGGCCTCCAAGGTGCCGGGTTCTCCATCACGAACCCCAACGCGCAGCGCACCTGCGGCTGCGGCTCCTCCTTCAGCTGATCCGGCCCCGCCCGCCAGGTCACACCGTCGGCCAGGTCACGCCGTCGACCACCTCACGCCACGAGGGCGATGGCCTTGCGCATCTCGACCGCGTCGAAGGTGAAGTCGAGGCGTTCCACGACGACGCCGTCGGGAGAGGCCACCCACAGCGTGGGCTCGAACGTCATGCCCAACGCGTCCATGATGCGTGCCGGGGTGGCCGCCTGCGGGCCACCCTTGGCCTCGGCGTCCTGGTACACCTCGCAGTGGAGGAAGGCGACGTCGGGGAACTCGGCCCGCAGGTCGAGCAGGATGTCGAGCACGGGCCCGCAGACGCCGATCTGGCAGTAGGCGGGGGTGCTCACCAGCAGGGCCATGGGTCGGCCGCTGTCGAGGACCTGCTCGAGGGTCTCGTCGTGCAGGGGACACGGCCCGGTGATCTGCGTGCAGATCGGGTCGACGTTCTGGGCGTCGGTGGTGGTCGGGGTCGGCAGCGACGGGAGCGTGCCGCCGACGACGAGCAGGGGCTGGCTGCTCGGTTCGCTGACCGTCACCGCCTGGCTCACGAGCTGCCCGTCGAGCGTGGCCTCGATCGAGTACGTGCCGGCCTCGGGGAACGTGGTCCGCAGCGGGTAGAAGCCGATGGGCACGCCCTCGTTGTGGCGGGCCACGGTGATTCGCTCGCCGATGGCCTCGCCGTCGCGCCGCACCTGGAACTCGATGGATTCCGGACCCGCCGGGTCGATCGACCCGTCTTCGGCCAGCACGGCGAGAGGTAGCCGCTGCTCGTTGCCGGTGACGGCGTAGGCGTTGGGGTCGAACACCGCCACCATGCTGGCCGTGCCGGTGGCTGGACCGGACGGGAGGTCGTGCTCGTGGGCGGTGCCGGACGTCGAGGTGCCCGTGGCGGCGGTGTCGCCGTCGCTCGAGCACGAGGCCAGGAAGGGGGCGGCTACGAGCGCCGAGCCCCCGAGGACGAGGAAGCCGCGGCGATCGACACGCCGCGGGAATGCGTCAGCCATGGTGGGCGACCCTATCCTCGCCGCCGTGGAACCTGGCAGTCGCACCGAGGACGGACCCGTCGTGCAGCTCGTGGTCGACGGCACCCAGGTCGAGGTGCCCGACGACGGGGCCTCGCTCCTCGAGGTGCTGCGCGATCGCCTGGGCATCCGGTCGGTGAAGGACGGGTGCAGCCCACAGGGCCAGTGCGGGTGCTGCACCGTGCTGGTCGACGGCCAGCCCCGTGTCTCCTGCGTCACGCCCGTGCGCCGGATGGCCGGACGATCGGTCACCACCCTGGCCGGCACCGAGCCCGCGGTGCGCGAGGCGTGGTCCGAGGCCTTCTGTGCCACCGGCGGCAGCCAGTGCGGGTTCTGCACACCCGGGATCGTGCTGCGCTTGGAGGCCTTGCGGTGCAAGGGAACGACAGTCGACGATGGCGACGCAGTGGATCGGGCGCTGGCCGCACACCTGTGTCGGTGCACCGGCTGGCAGCCCGTGGTCGATGCCTGGTCGGTGGCCTGCGTGGCCCTCGGTGATGGGGTGGCGCCCCCATCGAGCGCGGTCCGTGACCTCGACGCTGCAGCCAGGCGGGCCGAACTCGAGGGTGGCGTGCACCAGCGCGTGGCGCCCGACGTGGCGCTCGGGGCCGGGGGCTTCGCCGACGACGGTGCACCCGCCGATGCCTTGGTGGCCGTGATCGGGGCCGACGGCACGTGGGTCGTCGGCGAGACCCTGACCGCGGCCCGCCGGGTCGCGGGCAAGGTGCAGGGACGCAAGACCACGGCTCTGTCCGAGCCGCCGCTGGCGCTGGCTCCCGGTGAGTGGGACGTGTCGCTGCGGACCTCGTGGGTGGAGCCCGCCTACCTGGAGACCGATGCCTCCTGGTGCCTCCCCGGCGGAGAGCCCGCCTCGCCGCTCGGCAACGGCGGCGCCTTCGGCGGCAAGACCCACACCGAGGTGGGCGAGGTGGCCCGACGACTGGCCGACGAGCACGGACGACCGGTGCGGGCGCTCTCTGCGCGCGAAGACGTGGTGCGTCGTGGACCCAAGCGCCCCCCCGTGGCCATCGGGGTGCGCGCCGACGGGTCGGGTGTCGCTCGCGTGGCGGCCACGCCGGGGGTGGCCGACGCCATCGCCGCCGTGGCGCCGAGCCTGGTGGTGGAGGAGGTCGAGGTGGTGGGGCCGCCGACGTCGGTCGACGTGCGTGGTGCCGGTTGGGTCGAGGCCGCCGTGGCCGTCGGCGCGGCGACGGGTGCCACCGAGGTGCGCTCGCCTGCCGGGGCGGTGGCCTCGGCCACCATCGACGACGACGGACGGGTGCAGGTGCGCGTGCGCTGTGGAGCGGTGCTCGACGAGGTCGTCTTGCGCTCGTACTGCATCGGGGCCGTTCACCAGGCGCTCGGCCTGGTCACGAGCGAGCAGCTCACGGTCGACGAGGACGGCGTCCCTCAGGACCTCACCATCCGTTCGTTCGGCATCCTGCGGGCGGGCGACATGCCAGTGGTCCACGTCGAGATCGAGCCGTCGGACGACGAGCCGGTGAACGGGTCCGACGCGGTGCTGGCGGCGGTGGCCCTCGCCGTGTGGCGACACCAGGGCCTACCGGTGTCGTGGCCCACCGGCCGTCTCCTCGGAGGGTAGACCGGACTACGTTCAGGGGAGTCGGCGGCCGGGGGGCCGTCGCTGAGGAGGGTTCGTCGTGAGCACACCGGTCGGTCCGTACACGCCCATCGTCCGCGCCGGTGACTGGCTCGTCGTCTCCGGCCAGGTCGGTATCGTGAATGGCGCCGTGGTGCCGGGGGGCGTGCAGGATGAGCTCCAGCAGGCCATCGCCAACATGCAGCGCCTGCTCGAGGGCGAGGGCGCGTCGTTGGCCGACGTGGTCAAGACAACCGTGTTCCTCCGCCACATGCGCGACTACGCGCTGATGAACGAGACCTATCTCGCCGCCTTCGGCGACCACCGTCCGGCGCGATCGGCTGTGGCCGTGGTCGAGTTGCCGGTCAACGCCCTCATCGAGATCGAGGCCTGGGCCCACGTCGGCTGAGGCCACCAGACGGGGCGACGGCAGAGAGGTGGACCGCGACGTGGGTGAGCGGTAATGATGATCCCGTGATCGGACCCGCCATCATCGTCCTCGTGCTCCTCGTGCTGATCCCCGTCGGGGTGCTCGTGAGCGGCGGCGTGTTGGCCGGCGTGCTCGGCACCTTCCTCACCAAGGACGCCGTCGACCGCAACGAGGGCAACGAGTACGTCGAGCTCGGCGGCTGAGGACTCATTCCAGCCCCGGCCTCGCCGGGGCGAGCCTGAACCGCGACACGTCGACGCCCTCGTGGGCCAGCAACTCGCGCTTCACCGTGGGTCCGCCCATCGAGTACTGGCCGAGCGTGCCGTCGCGGCGCACGACGCGGTGGCACGGCACGAGCACGGGCACCGGGTTGTGGCCCACTGCGGTGCCGACGGCGCGCACGGCCTGGGGGCTGCCGATCTGCTCGGCGATCCAGCCGTAGGGCCGGACGTCGCCGGGGGCGATGGTGGCCACCACGTGGAGCACCGAGGCCTGGAACGGGGTGACGACGCGCAGGTCGACCGGCAGCTGCGACGCGTCGCCCGTGCGCAGGGTGTCGTCGACGGCGCGGGCCAGGCCGGCGGGCAGCGGGCCTCGACGCACAGGTCGGTGCAAGAAGCGCGCCATGCGGTCGATGCTCTCGTCGTCGGACTCGTTCGGGTCGATGCGGGTGGTGCTCGTGACCGCGCCGTGGCGGTGAGTGAGCCACATCGGGCCGATCGGCGTGTCGATGACCACGGCGACGTCGAGCAGGTCGACGGCGGCGAGTGCGTCGGGCGCGGCGGCAGGCGGCGCCGGCTCGGCCAGTGCGGCCAGTGCGGCTTGGAGGGAGTCGGGGGACGGTGGGATCATGGCTGCTCCCGGGCGGGTTCGATCGGGGTGAGGATGGAGCGCAGGGCGGCGAGGCCCCGGTGCACGTCGGCCTTCACGGTCCCCTCGGGTCGCTCAACGACCTCGGCGACCTCTCGATAGCGCAGTCCGACGACGTGGTGTAGCACCACGGCCTCGCGCAGGTTCGGGGGCAGCGTGGCCAGGGCGTCGACGAGGACGATGCGCTCGAGGGTGGTGGTCGAGGCGGCGTCGGCGTGGCGGGAGACGACGTCGTGGTCGCCCAGAGCGACGTCCGCGCCGCCACGACGGCCGCACCACGTCCGCCAGCGGTTCACCGCGATCGTCCACAGCCAGCCAGACACCCGCAGCTCGGCCCGTTGGTCGACGGTCATGCCGTGGAGGGCGCGGTGGGCGCGGACCCACGTCTCTTGCACGAGGTCTTCGGCGTCGGGGGCCGAGCCGGTGAGTCGCAGCAGGCCCGAGAAGAGGCCGTCCGTGGCGGCGAGGACGAGCTCGGCAAAGGTGCCGTCGAGATCGACGGCCAGTCGGGCCGACCACCGTCGGTCGTCGAGTCGTCGTTGGGTAGCGGTCATCACCCGGAAGAACCCCGGCCCGGCGCGTTTCGTTGCACCGGATCCAGGGATCGGGTCACAAGCCCCAGCGGGACTGGCCGAACCGGTAGCCCACCGAGCGCACCGTCTGGATCAGGTTGGCGTGCTCTTCGCCGAGCTTGGCTCGAAGACGGCGGATGTGGACGTCGACCGTACGTGCGCCTCCGTAGTACTCGTAGCCCCAAACGCGGCTGAGCAGGGTCTCGCGGGTGAACACCTTGCCCGGATGGCTGGCCAGGAACTTCAGGAGCTCGTACTCCATGTAGGTGAGGTCGAGCGGACGACCGGAAATGGCGGCCTGGTAGGTCTCGAGGTTGAGCAGCAGGTCGCCGTACTCGACGAGCTCGGGGCGGGTGCCGCGCCCGGTGCGCCAGAAGAGGTGCTTGAGCCGGGCCTCGAGCTCGCGAGGGTGGAACGGCGTGAGGCAGAAGTCGTCGAACAGGTCGTCGCGCAACTCGAGGTCGCCGAGCTGCGCACCGCTGGCCAACAGCAGGAGGGGCTCGAGCGGGAGGTCGCGCTTGCGCAGTGCTCGGCAGATGACGAACGCGGCTTCCGGAGTGGCGTCAGCCACCACGATGGCACCGGCCCAGCCGTCATCGGGCTCCAGTCGGGTGATGCTGCCCTCGTCGCCGACGCCCTTCCAGGGGTAGCCCGCCAGGTCGAGGGCCTGGGCGAGCTCCGCCGGGGGCGGGTCCGGGTAGACGAGGAGCGGTTCCATGGGGTGGGTCAGATGTTGGGGAGGTAGCGGGCCAGCTCGAACGGGGTGACCTGGCTCTTGTAGTCGAACCACTCGGCGCGCTTGTTGCGCAGGAACCACTCGAAGATGTGCTCGCCCAGTGCCTCGGCCACGACCTCGGAGCCCTCCATGGCGTCGAGGGCGTCGGACAGCGACTGGGGCAGGGAGCGGATGCCGTCGGCGGCGCGCTCTTCGGGGGTGAGCTCGAAGACGTTGGCCGCGGCTTCCGGCGGGATCTCGTAGCCCTCCTCGATGCCCTTGAGGCCTGCGGCGAGCATGGCCGAGAAGGCGAGGTAGGGGTTGCAGGCCGGATCGGGCGAGCGGAACTCGATGCGGGTGGAGGACTGCTTGCCGCCCTTGGTCACCGGGATGCGCACGAGCGCCGAGCGGTTGTTGCGGGCCCAGGTGAGGAAGGTGGGAGCTTCGTAGCCCACGATCAGGCGCTTGTAGCTGTTCACGAGTTGGTTGGTGACGGCGGTGATCTCGGGGCCGTGGCGCAGGAGGCCGGCGATGAAGCCGTAGGCCACCTTCGACAGGCCGTAGGGGTCGCCCGAGTCGTGGAAGGCGTTGCTGTCGCCTTCGAACAGCGACATGTGGGTGTGCATGCCCGAGCCCTGGACGCCGGTGAGGGGCTTGGGCATGAAGGTGGCGTACGCACCCTGTTCGAGGGCGATCTCGCGCACGACGAGCCGGAAGGTCATGACGTTGTCGGCCATGGTGAGTGCGTCGGTGTAGCGGAGGTCGATCTCGTGCTGGCTGGGGGCGTCCTCGTGGAAGGAATACTCGACGGGGATGCCCATCGCCTCGAGCATGGCGATGGTCCGCTTGCGCAGGTCCGAGGCCATGTCGGCGGTCGTGAGGTCGAAGTAGGAGCCCGAGTCGAGCGGTTCGAGGGGCTTCGACGGGTCGCCGCTGGCGAAGTAGAAGAACTCCATCTCGGGGGCGACCATGAACTGGAAGCCGAGGTCGTGGGCCCGGTCGAGGTTGCGCTTGAGGACTTGGCGAGGGTCGCCCTCGAAGGGAGTGCCGTCGTGGTTGAGGATGTCGCAGAACATCCGGGCGGAGATGTCGTCGTCGGCCTTGGCCCAGGGAAGGAGCTCGAACGTGTTGGGGTCGGGCTTGGCCAGGACGTCGCTCTCCTGGACGCGGCTGAACCCGTCGATGGCCGAGCCGTCGAAGTGCATGCCCTCTTCGAAGGCGTTCTCGAGCTCGGCCGGAGAGATGGCCACCGACTTGAGCTGACCGAGCACGTCGGTGAACCAGAGGCGGATCAGGCGCACGCCTCGCTCTTCGACCGTGCGCAGCACGTAGTCCTGCTGTCGTTCCATCTGCACTGTCTACACCGACGGGCAACGTTCGCGATCGGAGCTCCGGGTCCAGTTCACAATGCGTTCACAATGGGGCAACGGACGGGAAATCCCGCCCTGCCACGGTTTGTGGCGTTGCGACTAAGGTCCGAAACCGGCTGCCCAACGCAGCCGGGAACCACGAGGAGGCACCCGTGCAGGAGCGCACGCCCGCTGAAGTATTGAAGATGGTCAAGGACGAGGAGTGTGCGTTCGTCGACTTCCGCTTCTCCGATCTGCCCGGCGTCATGCAGCACGTGACGATCCCGTCGTTCGTGCTCGGCGAGGGCCACTTCGAGGACGGGCATGCCTTCGACGGCTCGTCGGTCCGTGGGTTCCAAGAGATCCAGGAATCGGACATGGTCCTGAAGGCCGATCCGAACACCTGCTACATCGACCCCTTCATGAAGCACAAGACGGCGGTCATCCACTGCTTCGTGGCCGACCCGGTCACCGGCGAGAGCTACAGCCGCGACCCGCGCTACGTGGCCAAGAAGGCCGAGGACTACCTGAAGACCACGGGCATCGCCGACACCGCCTACTTCGGCCCCGAGGCCGAGTTCTTCGTGTTCGACGACGTGCGCTTCGACACCACGCCGAACTCGTCCTACTACTACGTGAACTCGGTCGAGGGGAACTGGAACACGGGCGCCGACGAGGGCCCGAACCTCGGCTACAAGCCGCGCACCAAGCAGGGCTACTTCCCCGTCCCGCCCATGGACCACTACCACGACCTGCGCTCGGACATGACGCTCGCTCTCCACGAGGTCGGCGTCGAGACGGAGCTGCACCACCACGAGGTCGCCTCCGGCGGTCAGGGTGAGATCGGCATCAAGTTCTCCACGCTGCTCGACTGCGCCGACAACCTCATGACCTTCAAGTACGTGCTCAAGCGCGTGGCCTGGGATGCGGGCAAGTCGCTCACCTTCATGCCGAAGCCGATCTTCGAGGACAACGGCTCGGGCATGCACACCCACCAGTCGCTGTGGATGGGCGGCGAGCCGCTGTTCTACGACGAAGCCGGCTACGGCGGTCTGTCCGACCTGGCCCGCTGGTACATCGGCGGCCTCATCAAGCACGCCGACGCGGTGATCGCCTTCACCAACCCGACCACCAACAGCTTCAAGCGCTTGGTCCCGGGCTACGAGGCCCCGGTCAACCTGGTCTACTCGCAGCGCAACCGTTCGGCCGCCTGCCGCATCCCGCTGGGGTCGGCCAGCCCGAAGGCCAAGCGCCTCGAGTTCCGCTGCCCCGACTCGACGGCCAACCCCTACCTGGCCTTCGCCGCCATGATGATGGCCGGCCTCGACGGGATCGCCAACCGCACCGAGCCGCCGGCGCCGGTCGACAAGGACCTCTACGACCTCCCGCCCGAGGAGCTCGCCAAGGTCCCGCAGGTGCCGTCGTCGCTGGAGCAGGCGCTCGACGCCCTGGAGGCCGACAACGACTTCCTGAAGGCGGGGGGCGTGTTCACCGACGACCTCATCGACACCTGGATCGACTACAAGCGCAAGAACGAGGTCGACGCCATCCGCCTGCGTCCGCATCCGTACGAGTTCGCCATGTACTACGACATCT
>Ga0105047_10002663_pt1 | contig 31751 bp, 26 predicted proteins | sample MAT04_FD_78384 | JGI IMG/M metagenome (GOLD analysis project Ga0105047, IMG submission 78384) | Freshwater microbial communities from Lake Fryxell liftoff mats and glacier meltwater in Antarctica - MAT-04 (megahit assembly) | ecosystem: Environmental > Aquatic > Freshwater > Ice > Liftoff... | reverse complement strand
GTCGTGGCTCCTCGCCGCGATGAAGCGGAGCTTCGTGTTCGTCTGGCCGGCACTCATGCTCGTGGCGCTCATCATTGTGTCCGCCGCAGAGACCTCGATCCTCGTCGAGTTCGGCTGGTTCACTCTGGTGATCTGCGCTCTGAAGGCGTCGCAGAACCTCAGCTGGCGCGAACGGCTGCCCCTGCCGCAGGGCTGACCCGCGCCGTCTCAGTGCCATTCGGTGGCGAGGCGGTACGCCTCGATATGCGCGTCGGCGCAGCTCTGCCAAGTGAACTCCGCCGCCCGCGCCATCCCGCGCGCCGCGAGGGTTCCGTCATCGCCGACGGCACGCGCTATGCCGTCCGCGATCGCGGCGACATCCGTGGGGTCGAACAAGACCGCCGCGTCGCCGCACACCTCGGTCAAGGCACCGCGCCGCGAGACGGCCGCGGGACAGCCGGATGCCATCGCCTCGAGCGGCGGCAGCCCGAAGCCCTCATAGAGGCTCGGGAACGCCAAGGCAGCCGCCGATCGATACAGCCGGCGAAGTTCGTCCTCGCTCACTATCCCCCGTCGGTCGACCCAGTCGGGAAGTTCGCCGAGAGCGTCGAGACCACCTCCTGTGAGCACGAGGCGCATGCCCGGGCGCCGACGTCGCAGGATCGTCATCGCCTCGACGAGGCGAGCGTGGTTCTTGTGCGGCCACCCCCGCGCCGGGTACAGCACGAACTCCTCACGCGGACCGAAATAGGGACGGAACTTCGTGCCGTCGACCCCCAGCGGGGCAACCACGACCCTGTCCTCGGCAATGCCGAGCAGCTCGATGATCCTCGCTCTCGCGAACTCGCTGATCGCGATGACGACGTCGGCGCTTCTCGCCGCCCGGTCATAGAAGGAGCGACGGTAGAGCAGCTCGGCGCGAGTGAACATCCCTGGGAGGTCGAGGTGTTGAACGTCGTGTACGGTATGCACCCGCGCCTGCCGGGGCGACGGCGTCGGCACCATGACGGTGAACGGGTAGTGAACTACCTCCGCCGCCGCCATCGCGGCGCGCACAGCGCCGGCGTGCAGAAATGCCGAGCCGATGGCCCCCAGCCGTTCGCGCACCGACGGACCACCTCGCACCTCACCCATCACGATCTCGGGGATCCCGGCGCTGAATCCTGCTGCTGTCTCGGGGACGAATGCGGTCGCCGCGATCTGCTGAGCCCCGGAGAACTGCCTTGTCAGCGCTCGCGCATAGGTCTCGCTGCCGCCCATTGCCCCTGGCACAAGGGTGAGCATCGAGAGCGCCACCTTCGTCGGCGGATGCGGCGGCGCGGTTCCCGACACCGCTATTGCCCCGCGGGGACGGACGCCGACAGATTACGCCGCGCGCGCGCACTCACCCACCCGGCGGCGACCGACGACGCCCACCGAACCGGGTGGTGCCATAGCGCGCAGAATGGCCTGGCCGCGGCGGGGAGGTGCCTGCGCTTGACGCGCTCGGCCTCGGCGCTCGAACCGGCTCGGTTCGCGACCGTCAGCGAGTCGGGATGCCAGCGGAAGGCGGAGACCGGCTGTCTGGTCCAAACGAATCGCCCGACCTTCCGCAGCTTGAGGAACGCATCGAGGTCCATGACGTACTTGAGGTTCCTGTCGAACCCGCCGATGGCCTCGAGAGCGTCGAGCCGGATCAGGGTTCCAGGGTGCGGGATCAGGTCTGGGCCCCACGCCAGCAGCGGCCTCGCGAGCCACCCCGCGTTGCTCACCGCGATGGTCACGCCGCGCGAATCGATGTAGTCGCAAGCCCCGAAAGCAACGACGACGTCCGGGCGGCCGTCGATCATCGATCGGAGCAGCGCGAGCCCACCATCCCGAAGGAGGTCGTCGTCGCCGATCCAGGCGTAGAAGGTCTCGGAAGTGCGCGCCGCCAGACCGCGGTTGATGGCCTCGGAAATACCGGTCCCCGGGTCGTTTACCAGCACGGCACCGTATTCGCCGGCGAGCGTTCGGGCGGCTGTCGCCGAGATCGGGGTGACCACGACGAGAGTGAGCGGCAGCTGCCGGCGCTGCCGGGAGACCGACTCGAGTGTCTCGCGGAGCGAGTCAATGCGGTCGCCCAGCGTGGGCAGAACCACCAGCACATCCGCAGCGTCCACGACCCACCCTTTCGCCCGGCCGACACCGATCTTCCGGGGCTCCTGACGGGAGACCCGGGCCGAGTCTAACGACATCGCCGACCGGGCTTCCCCCTGCCTTTCCCAAGCCGGGAGGGCTGTGCCCCGTTGCTAGTATTTCAGACATGGTGAAATCCGCATGGGAGCGAACGCTCGTCGTCATGCCGGCCTTCAACGAGGAAGAATCCATCGGAGACGTCATCCGCGAAGTGTTCGCGAAGCTTCCTGGCATGAACCTGCTCGTCGTGGACGACGGCTCTGTTGACGACACCGCGCGAGTCGCCAGGAGAGCGGGCGCCATGGTGGCAGTCCTCCCGTTCAACCTCGGCGTCGGCGGGGCGATGCGCGCAGGCTTCAAGTTCGCGATCGAACGCGGCTACCGCAACGTGGTGCAGATCGACGCCGACGGGCAGCACGACCCGGCGAGCGCCCCTCGCCTCCTCGAGGCTCTCGAGTCTGCAGACCTCGTGATCGGGGCGCGCTTCGCAGGAGAGGGCGAGTACCGCGTCACTGGCCCGAGAAAGTGGGCGATACGAATCCTCGCAGTCACGCTGAGTCGGACCGCTGGCGCTCGGCTCACCGACACAACCTCCGGCTATCGGGCGGCCGGGCCGAGGGCAGTTGCCCTATTCGCCGCGCACTACCCCGCGGAGTACCTGGGCGACACGATCGAGGCTCTCGTCATCGCGGCCCGTTCCGGATGCGTCATCCGCCAGGTTCCCGTCGCGATGCGCGTGCGCAACGGAGGGGTCCCCTCGCACGGTCCGGGGCGTGCCGCAGCCTACCTCGGTCGCGCCTGCATCGCGCTTCTGTTCGCCCTCGCGCGGCCGTCGTCGCCCGGCCTCGTGAGAGGCGCGTGACCTCGATGGACACCCCGAGCTACATCTTCGGCATCGTGTCTGCTGCGCTCGTTCTCGGTGTTGTCGTCGAACTCCTCCGGCGTCGCCAACTCCGGGAGCGGCACGCGCTCTGGTGGCTCGTCGCCGGAGTGCTGGCGCTCATTGTCGGCATCTTCCCGACCACCCTCAGTTGGGCCGCAGCCCTGCTCGGATTCGAGCTTCCGGTCAATCTCGTCTTCTTCGTGAGTATCGGCATCCTGGTCCTGGTGGCCCTCCAACACAGCGCCGAATTGACCCTACTCGAGAGCAAGACCCGGGTTCTCGCCGAGCAGTCCGCCCTCCAGGACCTTCGACTGCGCGCCCTCGAGCAACAACTCGCGTTGGAGACTGCGAAGAAACGACTGGGCTGATGTCGTGGCGCGTCTTTGGGCTGGCCTGGGCCCTGCTCTTCGTGCTGGGCGTGTCATTCGCGCTCGCCACGCCGATCAGTGCTGCCCCCGACGAGCCGGCCCATCTCGTCAAGGCGGCCTCCGTCGTCCGCGGGCAACTCGTGGGCGAGTACTCTGATGCGGGGCAGATCGTCCAGGTGCCACGCTACATCGCGACCGCACGTGAACGGACGTGCTTCGCGTTCGAGCCGAAGACGAGCGCGAGCTGCACGAGCACGTCGGGCGGCACGCAGTCGGACATCGTCGACGGCTCGACCAGCGCCGGGCTTTACAATCCGCTGTACTACGCCGTCATCGGCTGGCCGTCGCTCATCGCGCAGGACGCGGGGGGGATCTATGCCATGCGCCTCGCCGGCGCGGCTGCCTGTTCGCTCTTCCTCGCACTTGCTGCTGCAATGATCGCCCGCTGGCCGCGCCCGGGGATCGCCCCACTCGGCCTTCTGGTGTCGACCACCCCCATGGTGCTCTTCCTGAGCGGGACCGTCAATCCGAACTCGCTCGAGATCGCGTCGATCCTCGCGGTGTTTGTCGGGATGCTGAGCATCGCACTTCACCCGCAGCCGGACCTTTTGGCCTCCAGGGCGGCCATCGTGATGAGCTCGGCTGCGATCGCGGTGAACACGAGAGGGCTCGCGCCGGTATGGCTCGTTGTCGCGATCGCGACCCCCTTCATCCTCGTGACGGCGCGCCAGGCCGGCGAGCTGCTCCGCAGCAGGATCGTGTGGCTCGCGGTCGCAGTTGTCGCAGCCGCAACAGGGCTGAGCGTCCTCTGGCTCTCCCTGTCGGGTTCGCTCACCGCCGGCATCGAGGATCCGCGGGACGCGTTCGACCCCTCCGTGGGCGAATCGGCCGCGACGGGCTTCATCGCCACGCTCGAACAGACCTTCCGCCTCGGACGGGGCGCGATAGGGATCTTCGGTTGGCTCGATACGCCGGTTCCCACCGCCGTCTTCTTCGTCTGGTCCGCGTTCGTCGGTGCCCTCGCCCTGATGGCGTTCGTGCTGCTGCGCGGGAGGCGATTCGCCTTCGCCGCGACCCTCGCGGGCACCGTCCTGCTGCTGCCCCCGCTCATTCAGGGGGCCTACATCGCGGGTGGCGGCTTCGTTTGGCAGGGGCGGTACACGCTGCCCCTGCTGGTGTGCCTAATCGTCGGTGTCGCGGCCGTGCTCGCCGACCGCCTCGAGCTCGACCGCGGCTCCCTCGGACGCCTCTCCGCGAGTGTGGCCGCGCTCTGGGCGGGCGCTCACTGGTACTCCTTCATGACAGCCCTCAAGCGTTACGGCGTCGGGGCGGACGGGACCTGGGTGGAACTGCTGCTGCGGCCGGAGTGGGTTCCCCCTGGCGGAGTCGTCCTCTGGGCCGGAATCTCGCTTGTCGGTGCCGCCACAGTTGCCGCGGGCGCCCACCTTCTGGCCACCGTGGGGCTCTCACCCACCGCAGTCGTGGTGGGTGAGAGGTCTTCGGTCAGGGCAGCTCGGGGCTGACCGACCGAGACCGCCCGATCAGGTAGGCGGAGTGCACGGCAAGACCTGCGAGCGGCCCGGCTATGAGCGCGGCGACGGTGTTCGCGACCAGGCCGAATGGCAAGAAGAAGCACGCCATCGTCACGAAAGCGGCGACCACCCAGCCGGCCGAGTAGACGACATGCTGGGCGAGCGAGAGCACGGCTGGGGCGGTCACCGAGAGAGCTCCGACAAGTGCGGAAGAGACGACCAGTACGGCGTAGAACCAGCCGTCGAGCGAGATCGCTCCGCCGTAGAGCAGGGCGAAGACCGTCGGGCCAACGACCCAGGCGATCAGGGCGAGGACGATCCCTCCGCTGAGGACGATGCCCAGCACACCGAGCAGGTCGCGGACAAGGGTCGCCCGGTGGTCCCGGAACCGAACGATCAGGTAGCCCTGCAGGGACATCACGACCACGATCACTGGGGCCCTCGTCACCATGATCGCGAGAAAGAGCGCCGCAACGTACGCATCCGGCTCCTCGATCGCAGCGACCCCGAGCACCACGGGAAAACCGCTCACGAGTACGCCCATGGACGCGGCAGCGACCATGGTCCTGGCGACATTCCAGGACAGCGTCCGGTACTCGGCGTCGAAGGTCGTCCTGCCGACGACGTCCCGGCGGATACGCGGCCACAGCACGGCGATGGTGAGGAGGAACGGGATCGCCGCAGCCCACGCGAGCGGCACCGCATTGTTCGTGAACACGGCCACGATCCCGACCGCGGCGAGGCGGAGAAACGCGTCGATCGCGATCATCAGGGCGAGTGACAGCCACCCGGCGACGCCGTAGAGGGTGCCGGCGACGGTCGCGACGATCACGTAGGAAGCGGCTGCGACGGCGAGGGGCCAGACGAGGGGCCACCCGACACCGGGAAACAGGGTGTCGACCCAGAGCGGCGCGGTCGCGACGATAGCGACGAACACGAACGCCGAGACGGCCAGGCCGAAGTTCCGTGCGGGATTCGGCTGCGTGCCCCCCACGGTCACACGCCGGACCGTGCCCCGTGTCACCTCATGCTGAAGCCCCGAGAATGCACCGATGAGAAAATACATCGCCGCCCAGAACAAAGCGAAGTCCTTGTACGCCTCGAGCCCGATCTGCAACGGGACGAGCCAGATCAGCAGGTACCCCGCCACGGCCGCGAGTCCCGTCGCAGCGAGGAGGGGCGTCAGCCCCGGCGCTCGCGTCATGCGGCGCGCTGCAACACGTCACGCAGCATGTCGAGCATCCCCTGGCTGGCGAAGTGGGAGTACCGGCCACCCCGGCTCGCCCGCAGGACGCCGCGGATCCGCCCGATCCGCGCCGCGGGAAGCGCGGCGCGTTCGAACTCGAACTGCGCCTTGGCACGCGCCGCGGCACGCACTTCCTCCGGCACCATATCGGTGGCGCCGAGACGGTCGGCCAGCACAACCGATCGCGCCGCAAGCGCAGCATTGCGGGCCTGGGAGGTTTCGAGCATGCGTGCCACCCGGTATCGCAGGGTGCGGGCGGGAGCGCCGATGACATTTGTGCCGTGCTGCCGGTAGTCCACGAGACAGTTGTCCGTGACCTCGACCCTGCCGACGGCAGCGGCGACGATCGCGAGCCACTCGTCGTGGACCCACTCCTCTGGCAACGGTGCGGCCAGTGGATACAGCGCCCTACGGAACGACATGGTCGCTCCCGTCGCGATGTTCCTGCGCAGATACGCGCCGAACCCCTGGCCCCGGTTGATACGGCTACGCTCCTCTGACGGCACAGCGAGCGCCTCAAACAGGGTACTGCCCAGCGCCTGCCCGCGCTCGTCGACGAGCCGCGCATTCTCATGCCGTAGCAGCAGGCCCGGGTCCCGTTCGAAGGACTCCAGCGCGACACCGAGACGGTCGGCATGCCACACGTCGTCCTGATCGCTCAGGACGATCACGTCCGAGCTGCACGAGGCGATCGCGAGAGCGAAGTTCGGCGTCACGCCGCGGCGCACCCCATCGCCGAGGTACCGGACGGCGATCCCGCGCTCCGCCGCCCGGTGCAGAAACTCCCGGATGAGCTCCACAGTGCCGTCGGTGGATCCATCGTCGGACACGACGATCTCATCGGGCATCCGATTTTGGGCGAGGATGCTCTCGAACTGCTCCGCCACATGACGGGCACCGTTGTAGGTGCACAGTGCGACGCCAGCGCTCAGCACTGTCGGGGGGCTCGCCTCGCCCATCAGCGACGACGGAACCGGGAAACGATCTTCCTGGCTACGAGCACCGGTCCGCCGTTGCGCAAGTACAGCATGACCAGGCTCGCGTCGTGGCGAAGCCCTGATCGCCGCTCGCGCGATCGTGTCCTCGCTCCGCTGGCTGATCCGCCCGCGACCCCGACTCGGTCCCGCGCCGGCCGCGGATCAGAGACGAACTCGACAAGAGGCCGCACGGCGACGTCCCAGAAAAAGTCCTCGCGGACGCGCTGTACGTTGAGCATGATCTGTGCGCGTGAGCCGGTGTCGAACAAGACCGCGGTGATGGCGGCCGCGAGGGCCTCCGGGTCACGGTCGGGCACGACGTAACCGAGGTTCTCGCGTTCGATGAGTTCGGCGAAGAAGTCCCCCTCCGTCACAACCATCGGCAGTCCCGCCCACAGGTAGTCGAGAATACGGGTTCGGAACGAGAACGTCGTCTCGATGTGCGAATGGTGGGTACTCACCCCGGCGTCGGCCTCGGTCAGGAAATTCTGCCGCTCAGAATAGTCGACCCAGGAGTCGTTGAAGAAGACGTTCTTGTCGTACACGCCGAGGCGGCGCGCGAGTGCCCGGCTGTCGGCGACGACGCGCATCTCCGGCACGCCGGGATGGGGGTGCTTGGTGCCCTGGAAGTAGAGCTTCACCTCGGGGTGATCGCCCGCGACGAGCGCGACGGCCTCGATCAGGGTTGCCGGATCGAACCAGTTGTAGAGCCCACCGGACCACAGCAGCACCTTGTCGGTGAGCTCGATTCCCGGGATCACGCCCTTCATCGCCGGGCGGTTGTGTCTCGGAGGCACACGGTCCAGCCCGAACGGCACGACACTCACGAGTCCGGTGAGGTGGGGGTCGTCCGTGTAGGTCGCCGGCGAGATGCGGCCCAGGGCAGCGAGCTGCCCAAGATAGAAGTGACGCTGGCGCTCCGAGGCACAGAGGAAGAAGTCGCCGCGTGCGAGTTGCTCGTTGAGCACGTCGGTCGCGTCCGAAACCTGTCGCGCCCACACCTCGGGGGCGAGCTCCCTCGCCTGCTCGAGCTGCTCGAGGTGCATCGGGTCGTAGATGTCGATAACGAGAATCTTCCCGGTGGTCCGCAGTACCTCGAACACGGCCATTGCGTGGCCCTGGAAGATGATGACGTCGGCATCGCGCTCGAATTTCGCGAATGCGCGGTTGTCCCCGGCCCTGACGTGCGCCAGCGCGAAGGGGGCATCGACGTCCTCAACCCCGGCAAGGCTCACGAGCGTAACGTCGTTATCAACGGAGAGTGCGTCGGCCATGTTCCACGCGCGGATCGCTGGTCCGGCGAGCTTCGCACCGATCGGATCGCCGGTGATAATGAGCACACTGGTCGCGCCCGGCCGCTCGGTCACCGCGAAGGCCGTGACGATCTTCTCGTAGCCCTCGAGGAAATACTCGTTCTGGATGACGGGCGCGTCGGCGTTCCCGAACAGCTTCCAGACCTGCGCGTCACTGACCCTGCGCGTCGACTGGACGCGCTCCCGTGACGTCGAGAGGGTGGGTAGTTGTTCGACGAATTGGTCGAGGCCGAACACACTCGACAGCAGAACCTTTGGGGTGCACAGCTCCTCGTCAGCATCACCACCGGCGGTCCGCAAGTCGAGCGAGGTCGAACTCAGGTTCGTCTTCGACATTCCTCGGCGGACCGAAAGCGCCATCGCGGCGGGCAGGGCTTGATTGAGGTTGGCTTGCTCGAGGTTCTTGTACAGCGTGAACAGGGCATTTCGTTCGAGCAGGTACTGCTCCTTGAACTGTCCGAACGACTTCATGGACGCGTGGTGCTTGTGGAACGCAAGCGAGGCCGGCTCGTAGGCGAAAACGTACCCGAGAAGGTTCAGCCTCCACCCGAGGTCCACATCCTCGAAGAACATGAAGTAGCTCTCGTCGAACCCCTCCAGCTCATCGAACACCGAGCGCCGCACGAACATTGCCGCGCCCGTGCCGAAGAGCACGCGACCGGGGGCTGCGTAATTGGTGGGAACCGGGTCGGCGGTGAACGGCTTGTAGCCCATGCCGTACCAGGTCATCGCAGAGCCGATGAAGTCGACGAGACGGCCATCCCAGTCGAGTACCTTACTGGCGACCGCGCCAATTCGAGGCGACTGGTCGAAACGGGCCATTGCGGCTCGAACCCACTGGGCATCGGGCTTCGCATCGTTGTTGAGGAAGGCGATGACCTCGCCGCTACTGCGCCGCACTCCCAGGTTGCAGCCGCCGGCAAACCCGAGATTCTCGGCCGATTCCACGAGCACGATGTCGGAACCGAGCGCGCGCAGCCGGTCGACGCTGTCGTCCCCCGAGGCGTTCTCGACGACCAGGATCTCCAGTTGATCGCGCGGCCAGTCGAGGGCCAGCAGACTCGTCACGGCCTCGATGGTGTCAGCGGCACCACGGTAGTTGACCAGGACGACAGACACGACGCCGACTCTCAGTTGTGACATGACTTCCTCTGGCGTTGCGTCGGGCGGAAAACGTGGGCGAAGCAATTAGCTTAGGTCGCGCGGCCACGAGCCGATCCCGGTGAGAGCCGAACGGGAACCGGTTCGCCACCTCCGGCGGTGAGCGCCGGCGCGGGGAGGGGCTGTGCGGACATCGGCAACCACGTGGGCGCCGGTGACCTGAGGTAGCTCAGGCGCGAAGCCTCGCGGCGTGACTTGGCGATTCCGTCGAGGATCAGCCCGAGCAACCAGATCAACGCCGCGATGATCACGAGCGACGATGCGAGAACCGCGGTGGGAAATCGGGGAACGAGCCCGGTCTGTGCAAACTCGATCACGACTGGCAGCCCGATCACGAGGGAGGCCGCGAACACGAGCGCCCCGAGCAGGCCATGGAACATCCACGGACGCTCATGGCGAACGAGGCTGCCGATGAGGCGGAGGATCTTGAATCCGTCGCGGTAGGTGTTGAGCTTGCTCTCGCTCCCCTCGGGGCGGTCCTTGAATCCCACCTCCATCTCGATCTGCGGGACCCGGAGGTTCATGGAGTGCACGGTGAGCTCGGTCTCGACCTCAAACTCCCGCGACACTGCAGGGAAGGACTTGACGAATCGGCGGGAGAAGACCCGATAGCCGCTGAGCATGTCGTTGACTCGGTAGCCGAAGACCCAGCTGACGAGGGCGTTGAACGCCTTGTTGCCGGACGAGTGCCCTGGGCGGTAGGCCGTGATCGACACCTGTTTGCGTACGCCGACCACATGGTCGAGCGGGCCGTCCCGTAGTGCCGCGATCATGCCGGGAAGCGCAGTTGCGTCATACGTGTCGTCGCCGTCGATGAGGACGTAGATGTCTGCGTCGATATCGGCAAAGGCGCGTCGGATGACGTTCCCCTTGCCCTTGGTTGTCTCGTAGCGCACGGTCGCACCGGCGGTGCGCGCGATCTCGTCCGTTCCGTCGGTGCTGCGGTTGTCGTAGACAAAAACCTGCATGTCTGGTTGCTCACGCATCAGGTCGGTGACGACCTGGCTGATCGCCGCTGCCTCGTTGTGGCAGGGGACTATCGCGACAATTCGTGGTCGGACAGAGTCGGTCAATGGTCTCCTTGTGGGGTTGAGCGGTCGCACCCTGTATCGTCGGAGGCGCCGCTTGTCGGCCCCCATAGACTACTCGACCAGTCCTCGCCACGCAGATGGTCGCCTCACGAACCGGAGCAGCACATTAGCCGAGATGGCGCGAAAGACCATGCTCGCCGCGCATCACTGTTCCTCGTGGTCGGCGGGCTCGGCTTCGTGATCGACGCGACCGTGTTCAACCTGCTTGTGTATTGGGGCGGCAGCGGCCCCCTCTTCGAACAGCCCCTGCTCGCCAAGGTCATCGCGATCGCACTCGCAACCGTGGGCACCTACGTCGGCAACCGGTTCCTGACCTACCGCGACAGAAACACCGTCTCCTCCGCGCGTGGCTTCCTTGTCTTCGCCGGGCTGAACGTGATCGCGATGCTGCTCCAACTCGCGTGCCTCGGGTTCTCCCGGTACGTGCTCGGACTTTCCGATCCGGTGTCGGACAACCTCTGGGGCACGATCATCGGCCAAGGCGTCGCGACGGTGTTCCGCTACGTGACTTACGGGCGCTGGGTGTTCCCCGCGCGCGCCGACTAGTCCACTACCCCGTAGACCCGCAGTATCGACGGCCCCTCGGGCACTGATTCGATCAGCTTGAGGCACGCTTGGTCGAGCACGACGTCGGCAAGCACGAACCTCACGTTCTGCCCCGCGAAGTCGCTGCACGAGTCGAAAGTCACGACGATCTGGTCGAGCTCCGGATTCTTCACTGTCGGATCGCCGCTGCCCGGTATCCACTTGACGTTCGCGAGGCGGTTCCATTCGTCCTCATACCGTCCGACCGGGTCGATGATCGCCCACATCTCCTCCGGAGGATAGGTCTGGACGCCGTTGAATGCGCTCACCCCGCTCTCAACAAGGACGGCTGTTGGCACATGGCTGCCGATGCCGATCCACACAGCTCCTGGCTCCGCACGCTCGAGCTCGGCGACCGCCACCCCGATGTCGGTCGCCCTCAGGTCGAAGACACCGAGATAGAGCGGGTTGACTCCCCAGGCGACCGCCGAAGTGGCCAAGAGCATGCTTGCGGCGGCGAAGAAGGGGGCGGCCCGCGCCGCAAACGCCACGGCGGCGGCGAGGAGGATCGTGCTGAGAATCCACGACTTCGAGGCGGCGGTCACCGAGGAGCCAGCGCTGTCGAGGATCGTCGCGACGGCCAAGCTCGCGGCGACTGCTCCACCGACCGACAGCGCGACGAGCAGCCAGGGCGTCCTCTGCTCGATGGTTCGAAGGCGCCGGACAAGAAGCACCACCCCGACGACGCCGAGAATCAGGAACGCAAGCCGGATGCGACGTGTCGTGGTCCGATCGAGAACGAGGGCGTGGGCCACAAAATCCCAATCCGGGACCAGAAGATAGGCGAACACGACGAGCACGCTCGCGACAGTCGCCAGCAGTATGTAGTCGGTGCCCGCCTTCTTCGTCCCCCGGGCGAAAGCTGCCCAGATCATCGGCACGAGCAGGAACACTGCCGTAAGCAGCGGGGTGGATGCCTCGGACTGGTTGGCACCGAGCCCGTCGGTGACGCCGAATAGGAGCGAGCGGAGGAATGGTCCGCCGAAGATCGCCGCGACCGTGTCGATGGTGTTCACCGCACCGGTTTCCTGCAGCCGCTCGCCGGGATAGACGGTCGACGTCACGGCTCGAACGGTCTCGACGCGGGTCGCGACCCACAGGCCGGCCACTCCAGCGGCGGCGACCGCCGCCGAGGCGAGTGGGATGAGGTCGACGCAGACCCTCCCGACCACCCGCTTCCGCGAAGTCGCCTCAACTAGCGCCGCGCCGAGGGTGAAGAGCACCGCAACGAGCACGGCCGGGATCATGAAAGGAACGTAGATGCTCATCGCCATCGCGACTGCGATGAACGCCGTGGCTGCCGCGAGAAGCCAACTCGGCCAGCGCCGCTTGCACCAGAATGCCCAGAGAACCGCAGTCATGGCGCTGAAGGCGAATGCGACGGGCCACAGGGTCGTCGGGAGAAACCACCACTGCAGAATCGGTGACAGGAGCACCCCGATCGCCAGCACAGCGGCCGCAATCGGATTCTTTGGCAGCACCGTCACCGCGAAAAAGTACGCGGACAGGACGACGGCTAGGGCCGGGATCCACCACCTGGCCGCCATTGCGTTGTCCAGGGGAAGGACCAGGAATCCGGACACGTGGGGGCGGAACGCGGTCGACCAGTCCCAGGTCGGGAGGTCGTTCTGGATCGTCGCGTCCATCCCGCCGGGGAAAGTCTGATTGACCACAGGGAACCCTTGCTGCACCTGGGAAACGACCCAGCTGGACTGCACCAGCCACTCGTCGCTGCGGATCGGGCGAGGTTCGCCCGCCAGCAGGTCAGGATCTGTGCCCGTCCCGAATGTGTCCCAGAAAACCCCCTGGGACGTGCCGGACACTCCGAGAACGATGAGCGCCACGGCCGCCATCACGAACAGGGCCGGCATAGCGAACAGCACAGGGAGGTTAGGGAGGCCGGACGGGCGTGGAGTGACGAGCCGCGCGTACGCGCCGACCATCCGCTCGATCACCGGCCCGTGACCTCGTAGATCCGAGTCGTCGACGGTCCCTCCGCCGCCGCGACGACCTCGCGCAAACAGCCCTGATCGATCTCGAGATCGGTCAGCACGAATTCGATGTTCTCTTGGGCGAAGTCGCTGCACGAGTCGAACGACACGACGATCTGGTCGCGCGCCGGATTCGCAACCGTCGGCTCTCCGTCACCCTCCACCCAATTGACGTTCGCGAGGCGGTTCCAGCGGTCCTCATATCGTCCGCTCGGGTCGATCGACACCCACATCTCCTCCGGCGGGTAAGTCTGGACGCCGTTGAAGGCGTTCACGCCACTCGAGAGGAGCACCGCGGTCGGCACGTACCCGCCGACCCCCACCCAATCCGCATCCGGCGCATCGAGCGCAATTCTCGCGACCTCTTCGCCGATCTCGGTCTCCCGCAAGTCGAAGACGCCGACGTAGAGCGGATTCACGCCCCATGCCACCGCCCCCGTGGCGAGCAGGAGGCTCATCCCGCCGAGGAGCGGCCTCGCGCGGGCCAACCCCAGCACGGTCAGGCCTATGAAGAAGGTGCTGACCAGCCACATCCGGCTCCCCACTGGCGCCATAGAGCCGTTGCGGTCGAGGAACAGCCAGATCGCCGCCGTGGCGAGCGCGACGAGCGCGAGCGAAGCACCGACGAGAGGCCATGGCGTCTTACTCTCGATGGCGCGCAGGCGTCGAACGAGCAGGACGGCTCCGACCACCCCGAGGACGGCGAACGCGAGACGCACCCTCGCTCCCGTCGTTCGGTCGATGAACAGCAGGTGCGCGACCGAGTCCCAGCCCGGGATCACGAGAAACGCGAACACCACTCCGACAGCCGCGACGACCGCGAGGAGCATGTAGTCGATACCTTCCGCGACTCGTTTCGAGCGCGCGAGGGCGGCCCACAGCATCGGCACGAGCAGGAACGCGACGATCATGATCGGGGTGGACGCTTCAGACTGGTTGGGGCCGAGCACGTCATAGGTGCCGTTGACCAGGGCGCGCTGGAACGGCCCGCTGAAGAGAGCGACGATCGACGCGGCGGTACCCGCCTGCCCGGTCAATTCGAGCCGTTCACCCGGGTACACGGTCGAGGTGACCGCCTCGACCGTGTCGAGGCGGGTCAGGATCCAGGCGACGAGCACCGCCACCGCCGCCACCGCCGCGACGGCGAGAGGCACCAGCCGGGCAAGCACGGGGACGAGCCGCTGGCGCCGCGCCTTCCATTCGAACAGGACGGCCCCGATCGCGAAGAACACCACGGCGAGAACCGCTGGCACCATAAACGGAACATAGATGCTCATCGCCATCGTGACCGCGATGTAACCACTGAGCGTCGCCATGCCCGAGTTGACCCAGCGGCGGCGCGTCCGCAGGGCGCACACGACCGTCGCCATCGCCGTGAAGGCGAAGACCACTGGCCAGAGGGTGGTCGGAAGGAACCACCACTGGAGGATCGGGGACAGCAGCACCCCGAGCGCGAGCGCGGCGGCCGCGAGCGGGTCCCGCGGAAGTAGACTGACGACGAAAAGGTAAGCGGCGATGACGAGGCCGAGAGCCGGCAGCCACCACCGGATGGCCATGCCGTTGTCGATCGGGAAGAGCAGGAAGCCGATGACGTGCGGGCGGAATGCTGTCGACCAGTCCTCGGACGGGAGGTCGTTCTGAATCGTCGCATCCATGCCGCCAGGAAACGCACCGTTGAGGACGGGGAATCCCTGCTGGACCTGCGAGACGATCCAACTCGACTGCACGAGCCACTCGTCGCTGCGAATCGCCCTCGGCTCACCCGCGAGCAGCGCGGGGTCGGGCCCCGTGCCGAAGGTGCCCCAATAGATCCCTTCCGACGTGCCAGAGATACCCAACACGACGAGGATCGCGGTCACGATCGTGAACAGCGTCGGTATGACGAAAACGACGGCGAGGTTCGGAAGGCCGCACGGTCGGGGCGCGACGAGCCGCGAATAGGCCTCGTCCCACCGCGCGAGTACCGCCGCCTGCCGAGTCGGGGTCGTGACCCGGCTCACTCGCCGGACCCGCTCTGGCGCCAGCGGCTGATGCGCCCGCGGACTCGCGCAGGAACAACTCGGCGATAGACCCGACGTGACGGCGACGAGGGGACCGCCGGCACCGGGAGGGCGCTCTCGACGGCAGCCGCAGTCGGTGGCGCGGCGGGGGCGAGGGTCGCTCGGCCCCCGCGGGTCGGGCGGAGACAGAAGTCGGCGAGCCCACCGATGCCCTGGTCCCCCTCCATCCCGGCCCGGAGGGAGGCGAGGTTTGACGCATACTCCGCGCGCGCGGCGGTATCGAACAGTACCGCCTCGATGGCCGCGGCCAGAGCGGATGCCTCGGCGATCACGATCCCCACTCGCTCCGAGCGGACGAGATCGGCAAGAGGCCCTGATCCGATGGCAACCATGGGCGTGCCGGATTCGATCGCGCGCAGCAACGCCTCGGTCGCGACGACCACCCGCTGGTCGGAGGCATCCACGATCCGGGCCGACCCGACCTCGTTGTCGACCGTAACGCGGTTCGCCCCGATCGTCTCGATCGCTGCTTGGACGGCCGCGGTGAGGCCAGGGGTTTCGGCTGAGCCGTCCCAGATGACCACCGCCGGGTCGTCGATGGGGCGGGGAATCTGCGGTTCGGCTCTTCGCGATGGGGGCATGAGTGCGATCATGCGCGACGTCTGCGGGCCTCCCCGGAGCATCGATGATGTCGTGCGTCCGGAACTCAGCAGCAGTCCGTTCCACCAGCGGCGGGCCTCAACGCTCTGAACCACGACGAAGTCGGCGTCGCGGACGAGGCGATCCAGATCCTCGTCGTCGGTACCGCGGGGCTGTTCGGCGAGGCGCCGACGTGCATCCTCGGCGATGTCGAGCACGAAAGCCTTTGAGCTGGCGCGCAGCGACGGGAAGACGGCGACCAGCCCGATCGGGACTATGCAGACCTGCGCCCATTCCTCGTGGACGGCCATGCCCTCCGGTGACGCGGACGACGCGTCGAAGTAGTCGACGATGCCTCCCGACCCGTGCGCGCAGTCGACCCCGACAACGCGGACGTCGTGGTCGAGGGCGAGCGTGTGCGCGATGGCGATCTCGCGCTCGGAGACGGCGCCGTCGACGATCACCACGATCCGTCTCCCGTTGTGGAAGGCGGTGGGTTCGAGCGCATTGAGAATGCGCGCGTAGCCGTCGAGATACCGAGAGATCGGGTAGGCGGGTTCGTCCACCTTGCCGAAAAGTGCACGAAGGTCGCGATCGGATCGGCGTCGGGAGCTCTGGATCTGCGACCGGGTCTGGGCGAGCGAGGGCAACATCTCCACAAACTGGTCGATGGCGAAGACCCCCGCCATTGTCACTTTCGCGACGGGCATGCCCGGAACCCGATCGTCGCCACGGCGTCGGAGGTCGAGCTCGGTCGAGTCGAGGTCGCCCCTCGCGACGGCGCGTCGCACCGCGAGCGCGAGAGCCCCGGGGAGGACCCGGTCCAGTTCGCTGTCTCCGAGGTTCTTATAGAGGGTGAAGAGCGCGTTGCGCTCAAGAAGATAGGTCTCGCGGAACTCCCCGAAGCCCTTCATCGAAGCGTGGTGCTTATGGTACGCGATCGATGCCGGCTGGTAGCGGAAGGTCCATCCGAGCAGGTTGAGCCTCCAGCCGAGGTCGACGTCATCGTAGAACATGAAGTAGCGGTCGTCGAATCCGCCGAGGTCGTCGAAGAGCCCCGCGCGGATGAACATCGCTGCCCCGGTGCCGAAGAGCACGTCCCGTTCGCTCTCCCACTCCCCCGTGTCGGCGCCACCCGCGTGCGGCTTATAGCCCATCCCGTACCAGGTGACCGCCGCCTCGGTGAAGTCGATATTGACGCCCTCCCAGTCCAGCACCTTGCTGGCGACGGCCCCGACATTGTTGTCTCTTTCGAAGGTCTCGACCGCTGCCCGGATCCATGATCGATCCGGGCGCGCATCGTTGTTCAGGAAGGCGATGTACTCACCAGTGGCCTCGGCTACGCCGCGGTTACACCCTCCCGTGAAGCCCAGGTTCGCGCCGGTCTCGATCAATCGGAATGCGAGTTCCGATTCACGCAGTGGAGCCGCGTATTCCTCGCCGGATCCGTTCTCCACGACGATGATCTCGAGCAGATCCGCCGGCCAATCGGTTTCGGCGAGGGCACGGATGCTCGTGAGGGTGTCGTCGGTGCCCTTGAAATTGACGAGCACAACAGAGACAACGCCCGAGCGAATACGTCGCACTAGATACCCTTCGTCGCGGCACTCCGGTCGCGGATGACGACACGACGTTGGCCGTTGTTCACACGCCATTGATCGTATCCGACGCCAGTTTGAATCGCGCGCGACCGCGCCCGTCGCAACTGCGGTCCCTCGGCCCACGCAGATTCCCGGGGGTCAGATAGGGTGGAAGGGGCCTTCCACGACTCGAGAAGCCAATAACCTCTCGGTGCCCGTTTCATCGGGCGAACATCCCGAGTCGACGCACACGTTAAGGACGACAACCGCCATGCCAGAGCCCGTACTGGTCGAGATTCCCGTCGCGGACATCAACGACGACGAGGCCCGCCACTACGCGGAGATCGCCGGCGGAGTGCACTCCGACGGAGCTCTCGGCCGGATCGTGTTCTGCGTGTCGACCGACGACCTCGAGGAGGGCAAGGGCGACCCGTATGTCGCGCTCGGCCTCGGAAAGTACCTGATCCGCAAGGGCTGGGGGGTGTCGCTGTGGCCGACCCGGCGCTGGCACGAGACGCCGGACCCGGAACCGACCATCGCCATCGTCATGCTCGAGTCGTTCATTCCCGGACTGCTGCCTCAATCGACGACGACGATCGCCTGGGTGCGCAACTGGACCGATGCGTGGGCGGCACTGCCGTACCTTGAGGAGTTCGACGGAATCTGGTGCTCGTCCCCCGCCTCGGCCGACGTCATTCGATCCCATTATTCCGGTCGCGTCTCTTTCGTCCCCATCGCGACGGATCTCGACTTGTTCTCACCCGATAACAACGCGCGTGTGCTGCCCGTCGTGACGACGGCGAACTACTGGGGTGTCGAGCGCCAACTGGAGTCGGCTCTCGCCGCGGTCGCCGAAACTCTCCCGGTCGTCTGGTTCGGCGCCAACGGTGAGCATCTCAAGCGCGCCGAAGTGGTCATCCACGCCGACCGGGTGAGCTTCTTCGGACTCGGCTCGATCTATCGGCAGGCCAAGATCGTCGTCGATGACCTCATTGAGGCGGCCTGCGCTTACGGCTCGCAGAACAGCCGCCTGTTCGAGTCGATCGCGTGCGGGGCGGTGCCAATCACGAACTCTTCGATCGGGCTCGATCATCTCGGGCTCGGTGAAGTGCCGAGCTACTCCGACGACCGGCCGTTGACCGAGGTTATCGGCGCACTCCTCGACGACGAGGGCGCCCTGCGCGATCTCTCCGAGCGCCTGCGTCGTGTCGTGGTCGAGCGCCACTCATTCCGCATTCGCGCGGACGAGGTTGCGCCTCTCCTCGGCGAGGCGATCCAGCGATCGCACCTGCGCGGCGCCCGGCCGGGGGTGCTCGTGTGGGCCGCCGGCGAGCGCCTCAAACTCCAGGCGGCCGAGTCGATGCGGGACGGTCATCTCATCACCGTCCGACGACTCGAGCGGGAGCAGCTCGCGGAGCGCGCGCGCGCCCAGGAGGAACTGGCGGCGCTTGAGCAAAAACGAGAGGTGCTGGTCGCCGAGCTGAGGAGCATCCTTGCGAGCCGGCCATACCGGCTGGCGCTGCGACTCAGCCTCGCTGTTGCCCGACTCCGCCACTTGGGCACCAAGAGCAGATAGCGAAGGGTGCCTAGCCGAGGCTCACGTCCCAGCACCGCGCGGCGTCCGAGCCACCGGCGACGTTGACCGCGAAAATGCAGACGCGTCTCTCGCCTGGCGGAAGCTCGCCGATCGACACCGAGAAGGCATGGTCCGCGCCGAACGGGCGGAACACCTCGGCCAGCGACGCTTTCGGCACATCCGCGGTGACCTTGTCCTTCAGCACACCGTCAACGTAGACGTGAATCCGGACCGGGTCGACCGTGTCCGGGTCGATGGCCCACCCGCGAACGCGAATCGTGTCGGTCGCCGCGGCAGACACCTCGTCGAGGTACAGCAGCGGGGGGCCGGAGTAGGCCATCACCGCGCTGCACAGTGATGTCGTCGATCCACCTCCGACATTGTTCGCCCGCAAGCAGACGTCGTGCGCTCCGGGAGCGATTCCCTTGAGGACAGTGCTGAACGCGTGCGCGTCCCCGTACCCGGGGAACGCCGTGCCGAGGCTCGGTTTCGCGTCACTCGCCACGACAGTGGCCGAGAGGGCGCCATCCACGTACACGCTGAGGCTCACGGGATCGACGACGTCGGGGTCGATGCTCCATCCGCGCAGCGTGATCGACCCGATCCCGGTGCCCTGGCGTTGATCGATATGGGTGATGGGCGATCCGGACGGCGCGACCGCGACACGGCACTGGGTGCTGTTGCCGCCGAGCCCGATCCCGATCGCGATCACACACACCTCGTGATCTCCGGGAGCGAGCCCCGTCAGCACCTTGGTGAAGGAGTGGTTCGCGCCGAAGCCATGGAACACGGTGGCAAGCGACTGCTTCGGGGCGTCCGCCGTGAACTTGTCGGCGAGCTGCCCGTCGACGTAGACGTGCACTCGAACCGGGTCGACGACATCGGGGTCGATTGCCCAGCCCCTGAGCGTGAGGGCACCGGGCGAATGGAGCGATGCCTCGTCGAGCCAGAGAAGCGGCGAACCGGACATCATCGTGACGTCCCGGCATCCGATCGTGGTGTTCACGCCCGCGCCCACATTCACCGCCTGCAGGCACACGCGATGCTGCCCCGGGCTGATCCCGTCGGCCGTGAACTCGAAGCCGTGATCAGCCCCGAAACCAGGGTAGGCCGCGTCGAGCCCGGCCTTCGGCTTCGAGGCGACCTGCTCGGCGACGACCTTCGAGTCGACGAGCATGCGCACCGTCACCGGCGAGCTCGTGTCGGGATCGAGCGCCCAGCCTCGGGCGTACACCTTGCCCGTGTATGCGGCGACCTGGTCGACGATCCCGAAGGGATCCCCCGCGAGCACTGTGACGGAACGGCAGTCGAGGAGGGTGTTCGACCCGGTGCCGACGTTGATGCCGAATGTGCACACCGAGTGGATGCCGGGGGACAGCCCCGCCAGTGTCGTCTCGAAGCCGTGGTTGGTATTGCCAGCGCCGAGTCGACCGGCGAGGTCGGGGGTCTCGATGTCCGCCGGCACGTTTGCCGCGCCGACACCGTCCACGTAAACATGAACGCGGATGCTATCCCGGCTATCGGGATCCACGGCCCAGCCCCTGACCTTGGCCGATCCGTATCCGGCGGTGACGTTCGCGACAACGCCGTAGGGGGAGCCGTTGCCGGTCGGCGATCCAAACCAGTCGCTGAAGATGCGCCAGAAGTTGCGGTTGCCGTAGGACGAGCAGGCGTCCCCGGTGCCATAGATGTTCGTCATTGCCGCAGCGTTGGGAGTGTAGGGAGTGTAGATGTAGAGCGAGGCCGTGGCCTGGTTTCGGACGTAGACGGACTTCGTACCGCAGGCGGCATTGGGGTGGAGCCGGACGTCGTTGGTGCGACCGGCACGGATGCTCCACAGCGTCGGGGTCGTCGCGTAAACCTTGAACTGGTAGGCCGCGGAGTAGAGCTGGTTGAAGAACCCGTAGTACTTCGTGTCGCAGGCGGCAGTGTCCGGGCAGCCGAATCCGGTTGCGATCCTGTACTTGGTGGCGGTGGGTGCCGTGGACTTGACGAGCCCCTGCTCTTTCTCAAGGAGAACGAGCAGCACCATCGGGTTGATCCCGCACGCGACGCCGACCCGTTGGATGATTGACGCCGCCGATTCGTCAGCGCGGCCCGTATAGGCGGCGCACCGTCCCGCGACCGCGTTGCGCGTGGTTGAAGTCGTGGAGTAGAAGCGCAAGCAGGTCGGTCCGGTGGTCGCCTTGCATACCGGCACTCTTGCATCGAGGAAGCTCTGGATCTGGGCGACGGACATTGCGGCCGAGTCCGCAAAGACATGGTCGGCAATGATGTTCCCCGGGTCGAAGAGGCCCGAGTCGGCCGCCGCGGCCGGTTCCGGAACCGGATCTGTTGCAGCGGTCACGACGAGCCCCATCGCGATCAATGCGCCGACCAGCAATGCGCTCAGTCCTCGACGAATGGCCACGTCGGCAGTCCCCCCTCGGCCCCTCCCGCCAGAATCTGGCGATGTGGACCACTGATGTGATGTTGCCGCACGGCCCTCGCCGCGCGGTCCCCTAATTGGGACGTTAGTGGATTGTGAGCGCCTCGGGCCAGAAATTGGGCCAAACACGCGGAGGGGCGGTGCCCGCGCACCGGGCAGAGCGGTCAGCGGAGGCGGGCTGACTATACTAATGAGGCCAGACGACGAAATGAATATGGTGTGGAATGTCAGCGGAACAACGATATGTCGCACTAAGTGCGCAGCCGATGATCGGCACATCCTCCTACTCGGGAACCCTGAGCGGTGCTTGGCGCTCACTGCGTGACATCCACGCCCACCGCGAGATGCTCGGGCTGCTGATTAGGCGTGACTTGAAGGCCCGCTACAAAGACAGCGCGCTGGGTTTTGTCTGGACTCTCATCCGCCCGCTCACCCAATTGGCAATTTATTATATCGTGATCGGCAAGTTTCTGTCCGCGGAGCGGGGCATTCCGGACTTTGCCGTCTACATCTTCACCGGACTGACCGCCTACAGCCTCTTCAGCGAGATCATCGGCGGATCGACAGCCTCGATCGTCGGAAACGCCGGTCTTATCAAGAAGGTCTATCTCCCCCGCGAGGTCTTCCCCCTCGCCAGCGTCGGCTCGGCCCTGTTCAACTTCATGATCCAGTTGGTGATCCTCCTCGCCGCGACTATCGCAGTCGGCGCGCCCCCGCTCACCGTCGAGATCTTCTATGTCATCCCGGCCCTGCTGGTCATTCTTACTTTCGGCACTGCCCTCGGCCTCCTGCTGTCGGCCGCCAACGTCTATCTTCGCGATATCCAGTACCTCGTCGAGGTCGTGCTGCTGATCATGCTGTGGGCATCCCCGGTGGTCTATTCGTGGGAGATGGTGAAGAGCTTTGTGGGCGAGGGCCTGTTGCTCGAGGTGTACACGAACAACCCTGTGACGCTAGCGGTGCTGGGATTCCAGCGAGCCTTCTGGGTTGGCGGTCACGATGCCGTGGCCTATCCTGAGGATCTTCTCCTTCGCCTCGTCATCGCGCTCGGCTTCGGGATTGTGGCGCTGTTCGGCTTCCAACGGGTCTTCGCCCGACTCCAAGGCAACTTCGCGCAGGAACTGTAAAAAATGGCAATCAGCCCGCCCGTTGTCGTCCAGGCCACCAATGTGTCCAAGCGGTTCGTTGTGCGCAAGGACAACTCAATTAAGGAACGCCTCGTCACCTTTGGCCGAGTGGGGAGACGGCACCGGAAGGAATTCTGGGCGCTCCGTGACGTCGACCTCACGATCACGGCGGGTTCGACGATCGGTTTGATCGGGCACAACGGATCGGGCAAGAGCACATTGCTCAAGGTCATCGGCGGGATCATCGACCCGACTCATGGCGAGGTGAGCCGGCGCGGCCGGATCGCTGCCCTGCTTGAGCTCGGCGCAGGTTTCCACCCGGACCTCACCGGTCGCGAGAACGTCTTCCTCAACGCGTCGATTCTCGGCCTCACCAGGGCACAGACACAGCAACGACTGCCGGATATCCTCGCCTTCGCCGGCATCGGGGACTTCATCGACACCCAGGTGAAGTTTTACTCCTCCGGCATGTACGTGCGCCTCGCCTTCGCCGTGGCCGTGCACACCGACCCCGACCTGCTGCTCGTTGATGAGGTTCTCGCCGTCGGCGATGAGGCCTTCCAGCGGAAGTGCCTCGACAAGATCCGCTCGTTCCAGCAGGAGGGCCGCACGATCGTGCTTGTCTCCCATTCGCTGGGGCAAGTCACCGAGATGTGCGACCGCGCCGTGCTGCTCAACAAGGGAGAGGTCGTGTTCGACGGAGAGCCCGCCGAAGCCGTGGCACAATTCCGCAACATCCTCGAGGACCGCCGCCTGGCCGATGTCGCCGAGGAGCCGGAGAAGCCTGTCGCCGGAGGCCACATCGACAAGGCTGTGGTCTCCCCGATCGGCGGCGAGCCCGGCGATGACGTTCCCCCTGGCAGCGACCTCCGCATTCGGATCGAGCTGTCCAACGAGACTGAGATGCCGGACTGGGTGTGCGCGATTCAACTCGACAACGGTCTCGGACAGATCGTCTACGGGACGACCACGAAACGGCTTAACGTCGCCCTGCGGCCATTCACCGGCACCCGCACCGTCGAGTACATCCTCCGCGATGTGCACTTCGGGACCGGAAAGTACTTCGTGAACGTCTCGCTCATGGACCGTTACGGCGTCCACCTCCACGACCTTCCGCAGGCGGCGTCGTTCAACGTTCCGGACTTCCCGCTCGCGGCGGGCACCGTGCACGCCACCCCGGAGTTCGTCGACCACGCGAACTAGCCCGCCCCGGGCTGCCGGATTTTCAGCCCTTGGGGCCGTAGAGGAGATCGAAGAAGCGGGATTTGAGATGGATCTGCCCGTGGAACTGGTTCGTCTCGTCCATGACGAATGAGATGTCGGCTTCGAGCTTCTCTAGTCGGTAGCCCTGTTGCGTGGCGCAATAGTTCAGCCAGATGTCGTCGAGAAAACGGAATTCGTCGGGAATCCCAGTGAAGAACGCTTCGTCGGCGAACATTCCTGCTGCGCACACCGAGCCACCAGTGCCGACATAGTCGACCCTGTCTCCGACGCCAGCTGGCGTGCGGTCCCAGTAGCTTTCCCGGACTGTCCAAGCCCACCAGCCCTTCACTGCTCCCGGATCGAATTGGGCCAGGGTCTCGCGCACGAATGACGAGGTGAAGTTCTCGTCGTCGTCGACGACGATGACCGGCACCTCCGGGCGGGTCACAGCAATCTTGCGAGCCCAGAAGAAGCGTGAAATCGGCCCGAAGTTGATGGGACTCGTGACGAAGTCGACCCGGCGAAGGGCTCCGTCGTCGGCGTCGTACTCTCGCAGTGCACTTACATATGCGTCGCGATCACGCCGGTTGTTGTTCCACAGGAACAACCTCACGCCATCGGGGTGATCTTGGCTGTTCAGCAGGTCAAGGATGTTCCGGATTCGCGTCGGCCGGTTCCAGAGACACATCAGCACCAAGGCCTCGCGACCTTTGACGGGACCATAGCGAAATGACTTCACGGGGAAGCGGCCTTTGACGTACTGGCCACGGATGAACAGCCAGACCCAACGATTCGCAAGCGCCTTGGCCCTGACCCTAACTCTCATCAGGTCATCCTAAGCGACGAGCGCTGTCGGGGGCATCCGCACAGCGAAGCCCATGTCCTGCAGCTTGTGCACGGTTTCGTCGGAGGTGATCGAATAGGTCGCGGTGAGCTCGAGCAGGGCCGTTACCTTGCTCATGAACTCGCCTGCATCGAAGTCAAACGCCTCACAAGTGACGAAATCTTGGGGTTCGTGGTGCGCCCGACCTTGTCCGGTTCGTAACTCAGCTCTTCGTACACCTTCTCGCCGGGACGAAGTTCGATGATCTTGATCTCCAGCGTCGGGCCCACCGCATGCACGAGCGACTTCGGGAAGTCGATAATCTTCGCTGGCTCGCCCATGTCGAGCACGAAGATGTCGCTGTTCGCCCCCGCCAGGGCGGATTGGATGATGAGGTGGCTCGCCTCATCGAGTGTCAAGAAGAAGCGGGTGATGTCCTTGCGGGTGACCGTGAGCGGCTGCTTGGCCGCAATCTGGTTATGCAACGCCTCCATCACGGTCGACACCATTACGAAGTTCTTGACCCCGTGCCGGATCACATGCTCCATGAGTTTCAGGGAACCGCCGATATTGTCGTTGACCGCCGCGATCGGATTCTCCTCCATGAGGGGGACGTGCTTGTAGGCTCCCGCGTAGAAGAAGACGTCTGGGGAGTACTCGGCGAACGGACGATCGAACGCCGCGCGGTTCGTCGTGTCGGCAATGTGGAATCTCAGTGGCTCGTGCGAGGAGAACTGCTGACCGAGGTAGGTCATCCCGTTCTCCCACCAGTCGATGTACGCGACGACTTCGGCACTCATCGCCGTGATCTGGCGCATGAGCCGCGACCCGATCGACCCCGCGGCGCCCGTGACGAGAATCCTCTGGCCGGCGATGAAGTAGCGCGACGAGAGAACATCGTGCTTGACCGGCTCTCGTCCGACGAGGTCGAGAACATCGATGTCTGTGAGGTCGTCGATATTGATCGCTTCTTGGTCAGGTCCTCGTAGGTCCGAGGGATGACGGCGATCTCGAGACGATCCAGAACGATCGTGCCGAGAAAATCGCGGATTGTGCGCGCGTCGCTCGAGGGGATCGCGAAGTGGACCAGATCGATCGAATGCCCCTCGACCACCTCGTTAACATCGCGCAGGGCGCCCGGAGGTCGCTGCTGCGCTCAATGTCGCTGGCAAGGGCGGTGCCGGCGCGGCCGTGACTCATGATTCTCTTGTTCATTGAAAGCACCTTGCCCGCAGCCTCCGGGGCGGATGACGCCCGCTATGCGGGACGGGTCACCGCGAGGCGGGCGAGGTAGTCCCCGTAGCCGCTCTTCAGGAGCGGCTGCGCAAGTGCCACCAATTGGGCGCTGTCGATCCAGCCCGCGCGCCAAGCGATCTCCTCGATGCAGCCGATCTTGTAACCCTGCCTGTCCTCAATCACGCGCACGAACTCCGTCGCCTGAACCATCGACTCGAACGTGCCTGTGTCGAGCCAGGCGGTTCCCCTGTCGAGCACCTGCACCTTGAGGAGTCCGGCCTCGAGGTAGCGCTCGTTGACCGTCGAGATCTCGAGTTCGCCCCGTGCACTCGGCGCGATCGTCTTCGCGATCTCGACGACGGAGTTGTCATAGAAGTACAGGCCGGGCACCGCGTAGTTGCTCTTGGGAACCGCGGGCTTTTCCTCGATGGACATCGCGGTGAAGTGGTCGTCGAACTCGACAACGCCGTAGGAGCGCGGGTTGGAGACGTGGTACGCGAAGATCAGCGCCCCGTCGATCTCCCCGTTCTCTCGGAGGGACGCGCCGAGGCCAGCGCCGTGGAAGATGTTGTCACCGAGCACGAGGGCGACACTGTCGTCGCCGATGAACTCCTCGCCGATGATGAATGCCTGGGCGAGCCCGTCCGGGGACGGCTGCACCGCGTACTCCAAGCGGATGCCGAGGCTCTCACCATCGCCAAGGAGCGCCCTGAACTGGTCGCGGTACTCGGGCGTCGTGATGATCAGGATCTCCCGGATCCCCGCCATCATGAGCGTCGACAAGGGGTAGTAGATCATCGGCTTGTCGTAGATCGGCATCAGCTGCTTCGAGATGCCCTTGGTGATCGGCCAGAGGCGGGAGCCGGACCCGCCGGCCAGAATGATTCCGCGCATGATCAGATCCCGTCGTTCAGTGAGGCGTAGAAGGCGCGAGCTGCGTCCCAGGTCGGCAGGATGCCGGCCGCGGCAGCCTCGGCGAGGCTCGGGGCATCGGTGTCCTTGGGAGAGAGGAGCAGCTCGCCCGCCTCCTTAGGGAAGACGAGGCCGATGGCGGGGTCGAGCGGGTTGATGCCGTGCTCCCTGCCCGCGTTGAACGTCGAGGTCACGAGATAGCTCACGGTCGCGTTGTCGGTCAGTGCGACGAAGCAGTGCCCGAGGCCCTCCGCGATGTAGATGGCGCGACGGTCGGTGTCGTCGAGGAGCACCGAGTCCCACTGACCGAATGTCGGCGACCCTACCCGGATGTCGATCACGAAGTCGAGCACGGCGCCATGCGTCGCCGTGACGTACTTGGCCTGGCTCGGCGGGATGTCGGCGAAGTGGATGCCACGCACGGAGCCGCGCTTAGACACCGAGGTATTCGCCTGCGCCACCTTCAGCGAGTGCCCGATCTGTTCTTCGAGCCGGTCAAATCGGTACCACTCGAGAAACACACCGCGGTCATCGCCGAATTGCTTGGGCGTGATCTCGTAGGAGTCCGGGATAGAAAGTTCACGGATTTGCACACTGCGGAGTCTAGCAACGGGGCGCGTCCCCACCGGCCGCGGAAGCGGATGCTCCGGGACCGCACCGGCTATGATTGGGCCTTCCATGGCCAATCCGACTCCCTACACACGCCGCGTGGCGATTGTGACTGTGAGCTTCGGGTCGGGTGACGTTCTGACCACCTTCCTCGAGTCCGTCGGACATGCCTCCGCCAGCGAAACGCTCGTCGCGATCGCGGACAACAAGCCGACCGATGAGAGCTCAGTCGCGGCTCAGGCTCAGGCCTTCGGTGCCACCTACCTTCCGATGACGACGAACGCGGGCTACGGCGGGGCCATGAACGCCGCGGTAGCCGCCCTGCCCCCGTCGATCGACTGGGTGCTGCTCAGCAATCCGGATGTCGTCCTCGGCGACGGGTCGGTCGACGCACTGGTGCGCGCCGGAGACGCCGACCGGTCGATCGGGGCGGTCGGGCCGGCGATTCTCACCGCAGAAGGGGCCGTCTACCCCTCGGCACGATCGGTGCCGTCCCTGCGCACCGGGGTCGGCCATGCGCTCTTCGCCAACCTGTGGGTCGAGAACCCGTGGAGCCGCGCGTATCGACGAGACGCCGACGAGACGCCGGAGACACGTGACGCCGGCTGGCTCTCCGGGGCCTGCGTACTCGTGCGCCGATCGGCCTTCGACTCGCTGGGCGGCTTCGACCCCGGGTTCTTCATGTATTTCGAGGATGTCGACCTCGGGCACCGCCTGGGCCGGGCCGGATTTCGCAATCTCTACGAGCCTTCCGCGGTGGTCACCCACACGGGCGCCCACTCGACCGCCACCGAATCGGGCCGCATGATCACCGCTCACCACAAAAGCGCCCGGCGATTTCTCGGCAAGAAGTACCCTGGCCCGCTCCTGTGGCCTGTCCGCGTCGCGCTCGCTATCGGGCTCCGCGTGCGATCAGTCGTCGTGCGCCGCAAACTCCACCACTAAGTAGAATCGACGGCGGCGCCGCGATCTCGCCGAAAGGAATCCCTATGAAAATCCTCGTCACCGGTGGGGCCGGTTTTATCGGCTCGAACTTCGTCAGACGCACCCTCGAGGACGCCTATGAGGGGCTCGAAGGCGCCGAGGTCGTGGTGCTCGACTCGCTCACCTACTCCGGCAACCTGGAGAACCTCGTCCCGGTCGCCGATTCGCCGCGTTACACCTTCGTGCACGGCGACATCCGCGATGCCGCCCTGCTCGACACCCTCTTCCCCAACATCGACGCGATCGTGCACTTCGCGGCAGAGTCCCACGTCGACCGCTCGGTGCGCGACGCGTCGGTCTTCGTCGAGACGAACGTGCTCGGCACCCAGCAGCTGCTCGACGCGGCGCTGCGCAACGATGTGAAGCGCTTCGTGCACGTCTCGACAGACGAGGTCTACGGTTCGATCGCCGAGGGATCGTGGGACGAACAGCGCCCACTCGAGCCCAACTCCCCCTACTCGGCGTCGAAGGCCGGAAGCGACCTGCTCGCACGCAGCTACTACCGCACACACGGGCTCAACGTCTCGATCACGCGCTGCTCGAACAACTACGGCCCGTACCACTTCCCCGAGAAGGTCATCCCGCTGTTCGTCACCAACCTGATCGACGACAAGCACGTTCCGCTCTACGGCGAGGGCAACAACATCCGGGACTGGCTCCACGTCGACGACCACACCCGCGGAATCGCGATGGTACTCACGCGCGGCCGGGCCGGCGAGATCTACAACATCGGCGGCGGAACCGAGCTCACCAACAAGGAGCTCACCCAGCTGCTTCTCGACGCGACCGGCACCGACTGGTCGTACGTCGACCGCGTGCAGGACCGCCTCGGCCACGACCTGCGCTACTCGGTTGACATCAGCAAGATCCGTTCCGAACTCGGCTACGAGCCGCTCGTCCCGTTCGAACAGGGCCTGAACGACGTCGTCCAGTGGTACCGCGACAACCGGCAGTGGTGGGAGCCTCTCAAGGAGCGCGCCGCCCTGAGCGCGCTGTGACCCGCTTTCTCGTCACCGGCGCCGGCGGAATGCTCGGCCAGGACCTCCTCACCGCCCTCGCCGGGCGGGAGGTGACCGCCCTGTCCCGCTCCGACCTCGACGTGACCAATCTCGACGCCGCCCGCGCCGCGGTCGCCGGCCACGACGTCGTGGTCAACGCGGCGGCGTACACGAAAGTGGACGACGCCGAATCCGACGAAGAGTCGGCGTTCGCGGTGAACGCGACCGGCGCCGGACACCTCGCGACCGCGACCGCGGAGACGGGGGCGATCCTCGTACAGGTGTCGACCGACTACGTGTTCGAGGGCACGGCGACAACCCCGTACGCGGAGGACACCCCGCTGCGTCCGGTGTCCGCCTACGGGCGCACCAAGGCGGAGGGCGAGCGCCTCGTCGCCCGGGAGAACCCCGACCGCAGCTACCTCGTGCGCACCGCGTGGCTGTACGGCGCTGGCGGCCCCAACTTCGCCGCGACGATGCTGAAGCTTGCAGCGCAGCGCGACGAACTGTCGGTCGTCGACGACCAGGTCGGCCAGCCGACGTGGACCCTCGACCTCGCGAAGAAGATCGTGGAGCTCGTGGATGCTGGTGCTCCCTTCGGCACCTACCACGGCACGAGCTCGGGACAGGGGAGCTGGTTCGACTTCGCCCGTGCGGTGTTCGCCAACGCGGGACTCGACCCCGAGAGGGTGCGGCCGACGGACAGCTCGTCCTTTCAGCGTCCGGCGCCCCGACCCGCCTATTCTGTTCTCGGGCACGATGCCTGGCGTTCCGCCGGCCTCGCCCCGATACGCGACTGGCGGGAAGCGCTGGGCGATGCCATGAGCCAGGGAGTTGTGAAGACGCAGTGACGACAACCCTTCGGGTGATCGTGGACGACATCGTCGCCCCCGGGTCGGGTGGAGCCGGGCGCTACGCCGAGGAACTCACGCGCGAGCTCATCCGCACCGCCCCGGCCGGATGCGAGGTCAGCGGCGTCGTGTCGGCCTCCCCCGAGTCGGACTACGACACCCTGCACATGCTGCTTCCGGGCCTGTCCGACCTGTTCAAGAGCGCACTCGCGCGGCGCGAGCTCCACCTCGCCTGGCAGCACGGCGTCACGAAGCTCCCGGGCCGCGGGATGTTCCACGCGCCGAGCCTGCTCGCTCCCCTCGGCAAGCGGGACAAGGCGGCCGGCCCCAGCGGACAGACGGTCGTCACGATCCACGATGCCGTCGCCTGGACGCATCCGGCGCTCATCAGCCCGCGCCAGGCATCTTGGCAGAAGGCGATGGCCAAGCGCGCCTTCAAGCACGCGGACGCGGTCGTCGTGCCGACCCACGCCGTTGCGCACGACCTCGCCGAGATATACGACTTCGGCGACCGGATCCGGGTGGTCGGCGGAGCGGTGAGCTCGCGGCTCGCCCTGCCCGTCGATGCCGAGGACCGCGCCACGGGGCTGGACCTGCCCAACCACTACATCCTGAGCGCTGGCACGATCGATTCTCGCAAGGGCCTCGAACCACTCATCCGCTCGCTCGCGAGTGAGCACGACACCGGTCTTCCGCTGCTCGTCGCCGGCCCCGAGGGCTGGAACGCCCCCGACCTCGACGCCATCGCGGCCGAGGTCGGCCTCGACCCGTCGCGGGTGCGGCGCCTCGCCGTGCTCTCCGACAGCGACCTCGCGGTCGCTATCGACCGGGCATCCGTCTTTGCCTTCCCGAGCCTCGCCGAGGGGTTCGGCCTGCCGCTCATCGAGGCCTTCAGCCTCGGCACCCCCGTGGTGCACTCCGATGCGCCGGCCATCGTTGAGGTCTCTGCCGGCGCCGGGGTCGCGGTTCCGCTAGCCGACGAGGACGGCTACCCGGACCGCCTCGCCGCCGCGATCGCCGCGGTGCTCGCCGACGCGTCGCTCACCGAGCGGATGCGCTTTTCCGGCCTCGACCGGGCAGCTGCGTTCAGTTGGCGCGACTCTGCCCAGCAGGTCTGGCAGCTGCACGCAGACCTCTAGCCAGTCAGGGCCCCAGCAGTCCGTGACGGGCGTTAGCGCCCCACGCCCGCTGTCAGCGACCCTTCGAGAGTTGTGCGCACGAGCTCGTGGATCATCGCGTAGTCCGGGTTGAGCGTGTCGACGACTCCGGGGACGAGCTCCAGATCCGTGATCGGCAGGGTTCTCGTCTTCGTGGCGACATCGACGAACCGAGGCAGCATAACCGAAGGGACATCGGTCTTCACGACCTGGGTGCCGGCTTTGGCGACCCGCTGAAACTTGCCGATCACATTGGCCGGCTCGAATTGGGTGATGATCGCCTCCTGCACCTGGCGCTGGCGCTCCATGCGGTCGTAGTCCAGCGCGTCGAAGCGTGAACGGCCG
>Ga0105047_10002662_pt1 | contig 31754 bp, 28 predicted proteins | sample MAT04_FD_78384 | JGI IMG/M metagenome (GOLD analysis project Ga0105047, IMG submission 78384) | Freshwater microbial communities from Lake Fryxell liftoff mats and glacier meltwater in Antarctica - MAT-04 (megahit assembly) | ecosystem: Environmental > Aquatic > Freshwater > Ice > Liftoff... | reverse complement strand
TATTCACTATTCACTATTCACTATTCACTATTCACTAAGTCTCCCCTTCTCCCCTTCCCTACTTCATCCCCTTAATTTCCATCTTTCTCAGTTTAGGTGCAAAACCGGCAGTTACCAACACAATCAATACCGTCATTCCGCCACCAAAAACCACCGAAGGAATAAGCCCCATAAGTCTTGCGGCAAGTCCTGACTCAAAAGAGCCTAATTCGTTGGAAGAGCCTACAAAAAGGCTGTTAACTGAAGCAACACGTCCACGCATTTCATCAGGAGTGTACATCTGTAATATGGTTCCTCGTATAATCACGCTTACATTGTCGAACATCCCACTGAGTGCAAGTAAGCCAAGCGAAAGAAAGAAATTCCCTGACAAAGCAAAAAATATGATACAGGCACCGAATCCTCCAACAGCCCATAAAAGCTTAATACCCGACCGGTGTATAGGAGGATGATAAGCAAGTATCATAGCCATTAGAACAGCACCCAGCGCAGGAGCCGCACGCAGGAAGCCAAGTCCTTGCGGTCCGGTATGTAAAACTTCGGAAGCAAATACAGGGAGCAATGCAACTGCACCTCCAAATAATATGCCGAACATATCGAGTGCCAACGCTCCAAGCAAAACCTGATGACCGAATACGAATTTTATACCGGTCGAAAGACTTGTAAATATTTTCTCTTTTACCTGGCGTAATGGCAAAGGAACAGATTTCGAGGTATAAAAAAATGAAAGGCTCAAAGCAGAAAAGAAAACAACACAGATAAACGCGGCATGTATTCCGGCAAATCCGTACAACAGTCCTCCGACAGCCGGTCCCGAAACGGCAGCAATATGCCAGATGGTACTGTTCCAGGTCGAAGAATTTGCATACAGGCTTCGCGGAACAATCTGTGCCATGTATGCCGATTGGGCCGGATAAAAGAAAGCCCTTGCCAAACCGGTGACTGCAATTACAATGTAAAGCGGCAATACTCCTGAGGTTAGGTACAAGGAAGGCATGACATAACTCATGTAAAGCAAAACGATGGCAGCTAAAACATAAACGGTTGCAGCTATCGAAATTATCGTCTTCCTGTTTACCAAATCTGCTACATGGCCGGCAAATAAAGCCATGGCAAGAAATGGAATTGCTTCCGAAAGGCCTATAAGTCCGAGCGAAAACACATCATGAGTAAGATCGTAAACCTGCCAGCCAACAATTACACTCTGCATCTGAATGGCGAAAGTGAGAAAGAAACGACCTGTGATAAACCTGCGGAAATTGCCGATACGCCATACGGCATAAGCATCATTCTGATTCTGAAACAATTTTAATATACTCAACGTTCGGATTTCTGTTAAATAAATGCCTCTGCAAAGTTATTGATTTTGAATTAAACAGTCAGATTTAATGGCTGCCGGATTTTAGTAAACAAAACAAAGTCCAAATAGGATCATTTTGCGGATGATATGATTGCAGCAATAGCAGTATCTATCCTTCCAAATGTAATAGCAGCCAGTGAATTGAAGATGAAAAGTATCTGAAAAACTCTACAACCTGGTTCAGAATTTTATCGGAACTGAATTAGTAGAACATCAATCTTTGATAAAAAACTTAGATTGTATCTTTCGATAAATTTACAAAGCCAGTTCCATCCCACACAGGAACAGCCTTGGAGGTATTGAGCAGGAAGCAATGTTGCAGATCTTCGAGCTGACCAAGTTTCACCAACCGCTGATAATGATTTGCTTTTTTTACCACTTCCAGCAGGTTAATTTTTGATGATTGCCAAAGCTTTATCGAAACTTCTGATGCATCGCAAATATGCCTGAATTTTCCGGATATTTCCAGTGATTCGGCAAGAGCTCCGGCACAAAGGGTATCTTCGAGGCTAAAAGTATTTTTCCAGCCTGAGCAAAGAATCACAACATTTTTTTGCTGATTGGTTAACCAAGCGGATATTGCACTAATGTTTGCAAAAGCAGCCACTGCGATATTACCCGAACTTTTTGCCATTTCAACAGCTTGCGTCCCGTTGGTAGTGGAGTAAGCCAGGCTTTTCCCCTCCAATTTACTTTTCAAAAAAACCACAGGCGAATTGCCATAATCTGCAAAATCCACCTTATTTCCATCGCGCTCAGCGGCTGTAAGGTATCCTTTGTTTTTAAATTCCAGTAATTCATCCAGTACCGATACAGGAATTACAGTCTCGATCCTGCTGTCGAATGCGGCACAAAATGCTGTGGTGGCGCGCAATACATCAATAACAACAACAATATTTTCATCAATAGTTGTACGAAATTCAAATAATGCAGGCGACAAAATAACCTCAATACTATTCATGGAACAAATCTATAAAAAAATGCGCAGCTAAATTTACATTTTGCTGCGCATTTCCAAAGTTGTAATTTATCGAACGGAGGTCTAACCTTTGTAAAAAGGTGTCTTCACCACCTGTGCTTTAAGTGCTTTATCGCGAATGTTGATAAATATTTCGCTTCCCGATTTCATATAAGCTTTTGGAACATAAGCCATCCCAATACCTTGCTTAACTGATGGACCCATGGTTCCGCTGGTTACAATACCAATTATGTTACCGTCGGCATCTGCCACGTCATATCCATGTCGGGGAACGCCACGGTCAACCATTTCGAAACCCACCAGGCGGCGTGATGTTCCGTCTGTTTTTTGTTTCAGGAAGATATCCTTATTTATGAAATCTTTATCATCCGTAAATTTAGTTATCCAGCCAAGGCCAGCTTCAATCGGCGAAGTGGTATCGTCAATATCATTTCCGTAAAGACAGTAACCCATTTCGAGGCGAAGGGTATCGCGGGCAGCCAGTCCGACAGGCTTGATTCCGTATTCAGCGCCGGCTTCCATAACAGCATCATAAATTTTCACAGCATCTTCGTTTGCCATGTAAATTTCGCATCCGCCTGAGCCGGTATAACCAGTTGTAGCAAAAATCACATCTTTAACTCCGGCAAAATTCAGCTTTTTAAAGGTATAATACTCCATATCCGTAACCACCGTATCGGTAAGCTTCTGCATCGCTTTCAGAGCAAGTGGTCCTTGTACTGCAAGCTGAGCAATTTCATCGGAAGCATTATACAGCACAGCACCAGCTTTATTCTGGCTGAGCATCCATTCCCAGTCCTTTCCAACATTCGATGCATTTACAACCAAAAGGTAAGTTTCAGCATCTACGCGGTAAACCAGCAAATCATCAACTATGCCGCCTTTGCCATTTGGAAGGCATGAATATTGAACCTTTCCGTCGATAAGTACAGAGGCATCATTGGAAGTTACATACTGGATAAAAGACAGTGCATTCGGACCTTTCACCCATATTTCACCCATATGTGATACATCAAAAACGCCAAGTTTGGTGCGAACGGTTTCGTGTTCATCGTTAATCCCCGAAAACTGTATCGGCATATTGTAGCCTGCAAATGGAAGCATCTTTGCGCCCAGCGCTTCATGAATTTGTGTAAAAGCAGTATTTTTCATGTAATAAATATTAATATGTTTAGTTATTAACAGATGGCATATGCATTAAAACAATTCGTCAGGCGAATGCCCGATTTAATCTGCATCACTTTCCTGAACACGGCAAAAGTAAGAAATTGGAATCATCCATAGCCATTTAAAGCAATTAAGTTTCAGAAATTTTATTCAGATAGTTTTTAGCGGCAACGGATGAAAATTATTTAAGATAAAAATCACTCTTTTTTATTTCCGGTGCAACCTTTTCGGCATTTTCATTCCCTTTTGTACTTTGGAACTACTAATAAAAGTTATCAGATTTCCGGGTGGCTTTTTTCTACTTTTGCAGAAAAATCATATATATGCTTAAAATTGGAGTTATTGGAGCCGGCCACCTGGGTAAAATTCACATTAAATGTATTAAAGAAATTCCGGAATTCGAACTGACAGGTTTTTTTGATACGGATAAATCAAATGCTAAGGCAGTAGCCAACGAATTCGGAATCAGGAGTTTTGATTCAATTGATGAGTTGATAACCGCATCCGAAGTAGTTGACATTGTAACGCCTACCATTGCTCATTTCGAACTTGCTGCCCGTGCATTAAAGAAATTCAGGCATGTGTTTATCGAAAAACCGATAGTTACAACACCTGAAGAAGCACTGAAACTAATTGATATTGCCGACGAAGCAAATGTAAAAGTACAGGTCGGACACATTGAACGCTTCAACCCGGCTATGGTTGCAGCACTGCCGTTCATTGACAACCCAATGTTTATTGAGGTTCACCGTCTGGCCGGTTTTAATCCACGAGGTACTGATGTTCCTGTAATACTCGATCTGATGATCCATGACATCGATATCATACTGCATACCGTTAAAGCGAACATTAAGACGATAAGTGCCAGTGGAGTAGCCGTTATTACTGATTCTCCCGATATAGTGAATGCCCGGATTGAATTCGACAACGGATGTGTGGCCAATTTAACTGCAAGCAGGATATCGCTCATACCTATGCGTAAAGCCAGATTTTTTCAGCGCGATGCTTATGTTTCGGTCGATTTCCTAAATAAAAAGACAGAAGTTGCGTTTCTTAAAGGAATTAACGGAGGTGAAGTAAATCCTTGTTTACCTGTACTGGAACCCGGAAACGGAAGAGAAGCAAAGCAAGTTCATTTTGAAATACCTATGATTATACCAACTAATGCCATTCAAACAGAACTTACAAGTTTTGCCCATGCGATTATATCCAATACTACTCCCAACGTTACTATTTATGACGGTTACAAAGCATTGAAAGTCGCTCATCAGATACTTGCAAAAGTGGAGGAAGCCATAAGTAAACATAAACCTGTCTAAAGCCAAACTTAAAATAGAGAAATCCTTGAAATAATTTTAAACCTTGAAACCCCGAATCCGCTGCAATAGCCTTCATAATTTTATGCTGAAAACGAAAAAGCTTGAACATGACTGCACAGAAACATATTTTTCATAAACACATTAGCTACTTCATTACATATAATTAACACTTATTAATGAATAAAAGAGTACAAATCGCCAAATTCGTTATTGCTGACCTTTTATCGGCAGCTATTGCCTGGAGTATCTTTTTCTTCCTGCGCAAATCAGCTGAATTACAGGCTATACAAGATACATTGCAAATCGTTCTGAATGACAACAAATTTTACTCCGGAATAATTGCTGTCCCACTTTTCTGGCTCCTTTTGTATACACTTTCAGGCTCCTATCACAATATTTATCGTAAAGCCCGTATGAGCGAATTAGGGCAAACGCTGAAGATCACTTTTATCGGTGTTATTATCATCTTCTTTGCCCTTATTCTTGACGATGTTATCAAAACCTATAAGGATTATTATCACCTGTTCATCAATCTGTTCCTGCTCCAATTTCTGATAACTGTTACATTCAGGCTGATACTTACTTCGCAAAGCCTTTATAAACTGAAACGCCGTATCATTGGCTTCAACACTATTATTGTCGGGAGTAATGGCAATGCAATTTCAATTTATAATGAAATTGAGAGCCAGCCTAAGTCAGCATTCAACCGCTTTGTGGGCTTTGTTCATGCTGTGGAATATCCAAGCTATAAACTCGAAAAATTCATTCCCAACCTGGGGCATTTCTCAAACCTGCACCGGCTAATCACCGAAATGAATATCGAAGAAGTAATTATTGCTACCGAACGGTCGGAACACAGAACTATTGAACAAATCATCTCTGAAATTGAAGATACCGATGTACTCATTAAAGTGATACCTGATATGCAAGACTTCCTCCTTGGTACAGTAAAAACCACATCTATTTACCAGACTCCTCTCATACAGATGTCCTTCGACTTTTTGCCTCTCTGGCAGTTAAGCCTAAAGAGATTTATGGACATTGTTCTGTCTGCAATTGCTATTCTCATACTGTCACCGGTCTATCTTTTTTGTATGATAGGCGTCAAAATGTCGTCGAAAGGACCTATATTTTACACTCAGGAACGTGTGGGAATAAGGGGTAAAAAATTTATGATACCCAAATTCAGGACCATGATAACCGGGGCCGAGAATGGCACACCAATGCTATCTTCAAAAAATGATAGCCGGGTTACGCCTTTTGGACTCATGATGCGAAAAACGCGCCTCGATGAAATACCCCAGTTTTTATCGGTTTTAAAAGGAGATATGTCGCTTGTAGGACCAAGACCTGAGCGTCAGTATTTTATCGACCAGATTACAAAACGTGCCCCTCACTACCGGCTTCTGCTTAAAGTAAAGCCAGGTATTACATCATGGGGACAGGTAAAATACGGTTATGCCGAAAATGTGGACCAGATGATAGAGCGACTGAAATACGATATTCTTTACCTCGAAAATATGTCGCTTGCAATGGATATCAAAATAATGGCTTATACGTTGCTTACTGTGATGAAAGGAAGCGGGCAGTAAGGGATTTGGGATTTGGGACTTAGAGATTTAGTGATGGGGTGATGGGGTGATGGGGATGGGGAGATGGGAGATGGGGTGATGGGTAAATCCTACTAAAAGTAAAACAAATGAAAACCAGTTTACTTATTCTGATTTTATCTTCACTCATTGTTTTGAGTTGTGATAAAGTAAATAAATACGAAAGTACCGGAACAATAACCGGGGCGGATATGGCGATGTGTGCCTTCTGCGGAGGTTATTTCATTGAAATGAGCAGAACAACATACCGCTTTGAGAAAACAGAATTACCGGATTATTTCATATTTGCAGACGAACAATTGCCTTTGAAAGTTGAACTGGATTGGAGCCTGAAAACAGAGATCTGCACAGGTTTAAACTGGATTAAAATATCGAAAATAAAGATAACGCAATGAAAATCATCAAAGTCAGAATTCTAACCGGCTACAATGTATTGATTACTGCATTAATGACATTGCTGGGCTTTGCAACAGCCTGCGAACGTTTTCCCCGCATGGAATATGGCACGCCGCATGCTACGTTTATCACCAAAGGAAAAATAACATCCAATCACGACAACCAACCTGTAACCGGAATTCAGGTCAGAATGGTGGCTGATTCGAACAGAAGAGCGGTTGATTCAATAAACAGCGGAAGCGATGGAACTTACCAAGTGTCCGACAATTTTGGATTTCCTGTTGCCCAATTCTATACCATTCAATTCAGAGATATCGACGGAGCAGTAAATGGCGAATTTCAGAATCTTGATACGGTTGTGGAGTTCAAAAATCCGGTTTTTAATGGCGGCGCCGGGAATTGGTACGACGGCGAAACTCAGAAGGAATTCAACGTTAAACTGAAACCTAAAAAATGAGCGTATCGGTTATCTCTTTCAGAAAACTATTGGCTCTCAAACTGCATTCGCGGTATAAGCGAAATGTAACCAAACTACATACCCTGAATTATATACTATGGGAATGTACGCTTAAATGTAATTTATCCTGCAAACATTGCGGTAGCGATTGCAAAAAAGATTCCGCTGTAGCTGATATGCCTGTTAATGATTTCATAGCTGCTATTGATCAGATTATACCCATAGTTGAACCCAATAACACCTTGGTAGTTTTTACCGGCGGCGAGCCATTGGTACGAGTAGATATTGAAGAAGCCGGTAAAAAACTTTACGATAAGGGTTTTCCCTGGGGAATTGTAACAAACGGTTTTTTGTTAACCCGGCAACGTCTTAATTCATTGATGAACGCCGGAATGCGATCAATAACGGTTAGTCTTGATGGACTGGAAGCATCACATAACTGGTTGAGAGGAAATGCCAGGAGTTTCGAAAGAGCTTTTGCAACTATCAAAATGCTGGCTCAAATCTCTGATTTAAAGTACGATGTAGTGACTTGTGTTACACGGAAGAATTTTAAGGAATTGCATCAATTAAGAGATTTGCTGATAGAAAGTGGAATTCAGGATTGGCGCATTTTCACCATTTTCCCTATTGGGCGTGCAAAAAAGAATGAACTTTTACAGCTTTCTCCTTCGGATTTCAAGTTACTTTTCGATTTTATTCAGCAAACACGAATTGATGGAATGATAAAACTGAACTATGGCTGCGAGGGCTATCTTGGAAAATATGAAGGCGAAGTGCGCGACAATTTCTTTTTCTGCAGGGCAGGCATAAATATAGCCTCAATATTGGCAGACGGTTCGATTTCTGCCTGCCCTAACCTGAGAGACAATTTCATACAGGGTAATATATACAAAGACAGTCTGGCAGATGTATGGATGAACAGGTATGAGAAATTCAGAGATAAGAGTTGGACCAAAACTGGGAAATGCGCGGGATGTGAATCATACCAGTATTGCGAAGGCAATGGAATGCATCTACGCGATGAAAAATCAGGCGAGCTCTTATTTTGTCATCTGGAAAGAATAGAAGAAGGTGCGAAAGATTCGTTATGCTCTTTTAATTAAAAATCAACCAATAATTTATCGATTTCTTTAAATCAGCCAACTTTAAGAAAGTTATTTAAAAAATTATCCCGATTGTAGTTAATAAACATGCCATGAAAAATCCATTGAAGATTATAGTGTATGCATCTTCTTTTTTGCTCGCAGCGGCATGCGCTAAAGATGAGTCCGCTTATGTTCCAATGTCGGGCGATTACCTGCCGATGCAGGCAGGTAATTACTGGAAGATTGAAAATACCCCCAAAATAGCAATAACAGGAACAAAGGTAATTGATGACAAAACTTATTTTGAATTCATTCAGACTACTGATACCACTTATTACAGGAATGAAAACGGGAAAATATATGCCAGGCATTTAAACGACGGCGAAACTGTAAAATTTGATCTTACCGCCAATGTAAACGATACATGGACATATAGTTCCGGGGCTGATTGGATTGTAAAAATGGTAAATAAAACGGATACATTATTAATTAATCACACAAAAGTGCCGAATTGCTATCATTTCTATTTTGATATCCCAGGAGCAGCTGATGAAGAGCATAGTATCTGGCTTGCACCGGGACTCGGTTTTGTTAAGCTGGATTGCGGATTCTGCCCCTACCCTTTCCTCAACCTTGAGAAAGCTAATATCAATAATCAGGAAATTACTTTTCCCTGATTTTCACTGTTAAATTCATAATTCCAGATTTGATTTTCAGAGTGCTCCGCTTTCGATCATCAGAACTATGCGTTCAATATCTGCATCTTCGCCAAGCGGATCATACTTTGCTTTGAGGTCGTACCCGAACAAACGCGCAAATGATTGATAAAAGAAAGCCCTGAACTTTCCTCTGAAATCTCTTACTATATCGTATGAGCTATTGCTGGTTTGCCTGTCAATTAATTTCAATAAAATCTTTCCCTGCGATATGGTAAGATCCCTCAACTCGTTGCCAAACTGTGCTTCAATCTCATCCTCAGCCTGTTTCATCATGGCTTTCTGGACTTTTTCATTTTTAACGTTGGCAATTTTCTGGTTGTATTCATTAAATTTTATACCTGCCAGCCTGGCATATGGATACGCCTTTTTAACATTCCTCACCAGTCGTTCCCATTGTCGCGAATCGGCCGGGCTATGGAAAGATTTATTGCCCCATATCTGAACCTGCTCAACATACAAAACAGGGATAGTATCACCATCAATCACAATGGTTGTACACTGATAGCCATTGGTATCGTGGGGATTAATGATGGCTTGTGCCGAAATAAGGAAGGGTACCAGAGCCAGTAAACCAACCAAAATGAACCTCATAGTACAGGTTTTTTTGAAGTGATTCAATACTTATGCCGTTATAATAACAGCAGCAAAGGCATTATTATTGGATGGCTGTCGAAAATAATCAGATATTTCAAACTAAAGAGAAGAATCAGGCTACTTTTAACCTTGCAATGTTAGTCTTCCCGAGTTTTTCAGCGGCATATGCACGATCGATTACCAGATCGGAATGTTTGGTCTGCGAAGGAATATCGAACATGGCATCTGTAAGTATGGCTTCGAGAATTGAACGCAGACCGCGTGCACCGGTGCGGAATTCGAGGGCTTTATCAACAATATACTCGTACACATCATCGGTGAATGTAAGTTTGACATTGTCCATTTCGAAGAGGCGTACAAACTGTTTTATGAGCGCATTCTGCGGTTCGGTAAGTATGCGTATAAGGACTTCGCGGTTTAACGGATTCAGGTAAGTTACCACCGGGAAACGTCCGACCAGCTCTGGAATAAGTCCGAAACTTTTTAAATCCTGAGGTGCCACATACTGTAATAAATTATGACGATCAATTACATCTCTTTCGCGGTCGTTGCTGTAACCGATGATATTAGTTTGCATACGCGCTGCAATTTTCTTGTCGATTCCATCAAAAGCTCCGCCTGATATAAACAAAATATTACGGGTGTTAACCAGAATCATTTTTTGTTCAGGATGCTTACGTCCGCCCTGGGGAGGAACATTTACATCGGCTCCTTCGAGTAGTTTGAGCAATGCCTGTTGAACGCCTTCGCCTGATACATCGCGGGTTATGGATGGATTATCGCTTTTACGCGAAATTTTATCTATTTCATCAATAAAGACAATTCCTTTTTCGGCGGCAACCACATTGTAATCGGCAGCCTGAAGCAGACGACTAAGAATGCTTTCAACGTCTTCGCCTACATAACCTGCTTCGGTTAATACGGTGGCATCGGCAATGCAAAATGGAACCTGTAATAAGCGGGCGATAGTGCGCGCCAGTAAAGTTTTCCCGGTACCGGTTTCGCCAACCAGAATAATGTTGGATTTATCAATTTCCACTTCATCCTTCCCTTTTGGAGGCGGCTGATTGATACGCTTGAAATGATTATAAACGGCAACTGCAAGTACACGTTTCGAGTCGTCCTGACCGATAACATACTTATCAAGATAAGCTTTAATCTCCTGGGGCTTTGGCGTTTCGAGTGACTTTGCATCGCTGATCTTGGTATGCTTGATTTCCTCACGCATTATATCCTTGGCCTGGTCAATGCAGTAATCGCAAATGTGTGCTTCCAGGCCGGCTATCAGTATATTGGTTTCGCGTTTTGGTCGTCCGCAAAAGGAACAACGCTCTTCTTTTTTTGTCATAATCACTATTTTTAAATCCCTCCTGATTGCTAATGAAACAAAGGAAGGTCATTGTATCAAGACTACTATAACATTAATGGCCTTGTATGTGCAAAGTTATATAAAAATCCGGCAAAAGCAGAAATATATTCTACTCTTGCCGGATATGCTTACCTGTAATTGGTTATTTAATTTCCTTTACTTCTCTTACCAAAAGCTCATCAATCATTCCGTAAGCTTTGGCTTCTTCGGCGGTCATCCAATAATCGCGGTCCGAATCTTTCTCAATTTTCTTAAAAGTCTGTCCGCTATGAGAAGCAATGATTTCGTATAATTCCTTTTTCAGTTTCAGAATTTCACGGGTTGTGATCTCGATATCCGAAGCTTGTCCTTCGGCACCGCCCATAGGCTGATGGATCAGAATACGCGAATGCCTCAGAGCCGTACGTTTCCCTTTTTGACCGGCACAAAGCAAAACAGCGCCCATAGATGCTGCCATTCCGGTACAGATGGTAGCCACATCAGGAGCAATGTATTGCATGGTATCATAAATGCCCAGTCCGGCATAAACTGATCCTCCGGGAGTATTCAGATAAATTTGTATATCGCGTTTTGAATCAACCGATTCGAGGAAGAGCAACTGCGCCTGTATGATATTGGCAACATAATCATCAATCGGCACACCCAGGAAAATAATTCTGTCCATCATCAAACGCGAGAAAACATCCATGGTTGCTATATTCAGTTGGCGTTCCTCAATAATGGTAGGCGAAATATATCCTTGTGAAACAGAAGCATACCTGTTAAGTGAGGTACTGCTGATGCCGCGGTGTTGAACGGCATATTTACGAAATTCGTTGTGCATGTTCATAGCTTAGTGTTTTTCGGCGTCTATTTTAATGAATTCGTCGTAACTGATTTCTTTTTCGTTCAGTTTAACTTTCGATTTAACGTATGCCGCAACACGCTGTCCGTATAAGGAATCAACTATGCGGCGAACTTCTTTAGGTTTATCTTTAAGGAATGAGTCGGCAATGGTTTCGAGCCTTTCCATCAGGTCCTCGGTGAGCTGCATGGTGCGCCAGCCTTGTAAATAGTAATCTTTAACGTAATCCTTTATTTCCTGATCGCCAACTTCGATGCCGCCTTCGCGGATGATTTTGTTTTCGATCAGTTGCCATTTCATGCTTTCGGCATATTTGTGGTAATCGCGTTCAATATCTTCGGCAGTAAGTTTGCCTTCGTTGCTTTCGATAAGCCAGCGTTTCATGAATTCATCAGGCAGTTCAAGATTAACAGCTTTAACCAGTTCTTCCTGCATGTGGTGCGCAAACAAATGATCGCTGTCGGCAACGAATGCTTTTTCCGATTCTTCCCTTACCTGGCTACGGAAAGCTTCTTCCGTTTTAATTTCGGCTGCAGGAAAAACTTTATCAAAAAACTCTTCATTCATTTCAGCAGGACTAAGGGTGCTGATTTCGCTGATAGTGAACCGGAAATCAGATTCCATCTCCTCAACTTCTGTATTTGTGATACCAAGCATAGCCGAAGCTTCAACAGCATTTCCGGTGGCTTTCAACGGGTTGAAAACAATCGCATCGCCAACTTTGGAACCTATAAGCTTAGCTTTAACATCTACATCAGCAATCAGGTTAATTGTAACCTTAGATGAGTGTTTGATTCCTGCCTCAAGTTCATTCCCTTCAGCATCAAGCTGAACGAATTCACCAAACAAAACATCTTTTTCACCTGCAACCTCAGGATTGATCATGTTTCCAAAACGTTCGCGCATATCGTCAACGTATTTGTCAACCATGGTTTCGTCTACTTTAATCACGTGGAAATCAACTGCCATTTTTTCGTCCAACACAAAATCGAATGTAGGAGCCAGCCCCAGGTCGAAAAAAAATTCGATATCCTGACCTTCTTTCCAATCGAATTCAGGCGTAAGGGTCGTATTTGGCAATGGCTGTCCGAGTACATCAAGTTTTTCATCTTCCATGTATTGATGAAGTTTGTTAGAAACCAGTTTGTTTACTTCTTCAGCAAAAACAGCACCTCCGTATAGTTTTTTGATCATACCGAAAGGTACGTGACCAGGGCGGAAACCCGGCACATTTGCCTTACGCTGGTAATCTTTTAAAATCTTTGTAACACTTTCGTTGTGGTCAGCGGGGCTGATCACCATTTTGATGGTTGCGGTCAATTCGCCGGTATTTTCCCTGGTAATTTCCATGGTGGTAAAAAAGATGAGTTTATATATTCTGTATTAATTTGATTATCTGATACTTATTATCATTACAAATGCACGTCAAATAAGTTTGCAAAGGTAATTTTTTTAATGATTTATTTAACGAAACCTGAGAAATAATGTTGATTTATCACTACTTATTTTAGAATATTAACAATAACATTGATATTGGAATAATTGCTGATCATATTTTATTTTTCGCAAATCATGGCAACAACATTAGAATAATCGAGTGGCAGGAATAAAAGCTTGTATTTTGCATTTAAAGCCGTTATTCTATTTCAATATTATATTTATCCAACAGTCCGGTAACACCCAAGCGGGAGAAACGGGCTTTTTTGATACTGTTCCTTTCGGGATCGAAAGAATAATTATAGGATGTAGTAAAATCAGCTTTTTCGAGCTTGGTATTATAGAATATAGTCCTTTGCAAATCGCAATTATCAAATATTGAACCCGACAAGTCGGCATCTGTGAAATCAGCTTCCTGAAGGTTACAGTTGGTAAACATGTATTTCTTCAACTTAAGTTTATAAAAAACCGACATCTTTAAAACACAATTCCCAAAATTTATTGAGAAAAGGAAGCTGTTGCATTCCTGGAACTGAATACCTAATAACTTGCAGTTCAGAAAGCGGATATCATTAAGCGTGGTATTCCTGACTTTAACCAGGCTAAAATCGCATCCATCGAATATGCATTCCCTGAATTTATAATTGGATAAATCGGTATTATAAAAATTACAGTTTTTGAAAATACAGTTTTCATAATCGCCTTTCGCCAGCATTGCGGCAGTGAAATCAATCCTATCAAAAACCTTTTCAGTAATTATTAAGCTCATTATTAATTTAGATGAATTTTTTTTCACTTGTATTCTGATCCAATTGTACAGCCTCTTTCAAAAGTTTGGCAATTGCGTCCACATCAATTTCTTCAATAGATGTAAAGATTTTGTAAAATATTTGCTTGTTGGTTCCATGGGTCAGATAGTTATCAGCATCCTGAAGTTTATTCCCATACCAGAATCCAAGCAGAACGCCTTGCTTTATTCCACCTCGCGGGATTGCCGCCGGCCAGATTAAACAAATGCCTTTTTTATCATAGAAATAGGGAACGTTAAAGGATATTTTTTCTATGCATGTGGCTGGTAAATTTTCAATTACAATTTGCCGTAATACATCCACAATCAACCGTTCCTGTTCAGGAAGAAGCTCATACAACTCTGGAAGAGATCTTATTTTTAAAGGAAGGTTGTGTTGGTTCAATTCTAAAGAGTTTTAGGGAAACAGTATCACAATTGATTTGCTGTTAAAACTAATCCAAAAACAAATGGAATAGATTCAGTTTTTTAAAATCAACTATTTTAAAAAGAAAAAAGCCGCTTTGCAGCAGCTTAAATCCAATTATGTGCGGATGAAGGGACTCGAACCCATACGTCTCTCGACACCAGATCCTAAGTCTGGCGCGGCTACCAATTACGCCACATCCGCAGTTGCATATTGTGGAGCAAAGGTAGTATTATTTTCGGGTTGTCAAAATATCCTCATCACATTATTTCAGCGAATCCAGTGCCGACTGATAATCAGGTTCATTGGCAATTTCCGGAACCAGTTCTGTGTGGAGTACAGTACCATCTTTATCCAGCACCACCACTGCACGGGCCAGCAAACCCTGCAACGGACTGTCGGTGATCATTACGCCATAAGCTTTACCAAATGCGTTGCCTCTGAATTCAGATGCGGAAACCACATTGGAAATCCCTTCGGCAGCGCAGAAACGGCTGTGAGCAAAAGGAAGATCTTTCGAAATACAAATTACGGCTGTGTTTTCAAGCTTGGCTGCATCCACGTTAAAATGCCTTACCGAGGCTGCACAGGTTGCCGTATCAAGGCTTGGAAAAATGTTTAATACCAGGCGTTTACCTGCAAAATCAGTGTTTTTTACATCTGACAAATTTGTTCCCACCAACGAAAAATCCGGTGCTTTTGATCCTACTGCCGGCAATTCTCCGATTATGTTTACCGGGCTGCCTTTTAAAGTTACTTTTGACATGTTGATTGTTATTAAGAGTTATTTATAAAAGTGGATATTGATTTGTTTCAGAGTTTCAGAATTTCAGGGTTTCTAGGTTTCAAGGTTTCTGGGTTACAGTTAACAAAATCAGAGCTAAAGAGCAAAGTCGGAGCGAATGGTTACAACTTTACTGAGTTTATTCCCAAATCCGATTTTTGGTCCGTTCTTAGACTCCATTTCCCCTTGTCCCCAAATCCATCTCTCCCCACTCTCCCACTCCTACCTTCGCAACTATTCCGTAATATTAACAGTCCTGCGCTTCAATTGTTGCCCCGGTTTCAGGTTTTTATTCAATGCACGGTAAAGCGTTTCCTGAATTTGTGTACGTGTTCCCAACTGTACCAACCTGTTAGGTTCAGCATCCGGGTTTACGCGGTTCGAAAGGAAAACGATGATCAGGTCATTATCCGGGTCGGCCCAAATATAAGCGCCGGTAAACCCTGTATGCCCATAACTGTTGGACGAAGCTTCCTCACAGGCCGGACCTGGTTCTGACGGAATCAGTTGAGGCTTATCAAATCCAAGTCCGCGCCGGTTTGCTTTAAACTGCCGTTTGGTAAACAAAGCAACCGTTTCAGGTTTAATGTATTGTCTGCCACCGTACGAGCCATTCTGAATAAGCATTTGTAACAAAACAGCCATATCATTCGATGTACCGAATAACCCTGCGTGACCGGCAACACCGCCCAGAATTGCAGCCGCCTGGTCATGAACATCACCCTGGATCAACTGATGCCTGAACAAAGTATCATTTTCGGTGGGCATAATGCGGCTCAAAGGAAATTTATCGCGGGGATGAAATGTAAGTGTTTGCAGGCCAAGTGGTTTATAAAATTCATCATTTACATACCGATCCAGACTTTGACCGGTAACCTGCTCTACGAATTGCTGCATCAGGAGAAAACCGAGATCGCTGTATTTATATTCTTTTTTAGTTGAAAGCGGAGAATTAATTATGGAATCAAGAACTCTCTGCCGGTAATCTTTACGAAGATACATTCCATCTGAAACCCTGTTTGGAAAATCTTCTGAAAAGGATTTGCTGTAAAGCGTACTGTCCGGATATCCCTTTTTCAAAGTCTTAAGATAAAACGGAATCCATGCTACAAGGCCTGCCTGGTGAGTCATCACTTCGCGGATGGTAATTTTCTTCTTATTGCTGGTCTCCAGGTATTTCAAAGTTTTCGAAATTGGTTCATCCAGATTTACCAAACCCTGATCATACAGTTTCATTACTGCCAATGTGGTGGCTGCCAACTTGGTAACGCTGGCAAGGTCGTATAAATCATCCTTTTTCACAGGCTGTGTGCGCAAATAATCACTGTAGCCAAATGCTTTACGGTAAATTACATTCCCATTTCTGGCAATCAAAACCTGGCAGCCCGGATAGGCTTTTTTATCCAATCCAATTTTTACGATTGAATCAATAACTTCAAGATCAGAAGCATGTAATCCCTGATCATCATACGGATTATAGCGCAACCGATCTGAAATGCAGGTGGTAAGTCCGGAATGAGCCAGAAAATTGCTGTTAATTCCTACAGGAAGTTGCCCACTTGCAGAAGTTGCACCAAAAAGCATCTGTGAGACAGCATTATAAGAGTCCTCATTATCCTGATAAGCAACAACTACAGCCTTAGCCTTGTCAATATTCCTGAAAAGATTAACACTATAGGGAAGCGTAAATAAATTAAAGATACACGATTTCGATTTCAAAAGAGAGTCAACCAGGGCTATGGTTACATCCGATATTCCGAAATTTCGCGACGGTGCAGGTATAGTATTATTTATGCCTATGATAACCAGATTATATCCATCCAATGCTTTATAAACCGTGCTAACTGACTGTTTGCCAGCGTTCTTAGGTAAGGTATAGTGATCCGCTGCTGCATAATCACTGATCCGCTGCTGAAACATTTTTATTCCTGTATAACCAATCATTAAGGTTGCAATGCGGAGAGTATCCGAATTTTTTATCGGAAGGATGGTGTTTTTATGGCCTGGCAAACTGGCATTTTTCAAAACAGTGACTGCATTCCTGTATAGTTCAATATTGAGATTTTCGTCCTTAGCAGTATGAAGATCATCATAAAGATTTGCCAGTTTAATGGGTTGATATCTATTAAGTCCTGCCCTGTATTTATAAGTCAGGACTTTTTTACAATGAAATTCAAGATCTTCCTTTGAATACCATCCGCTATCAATTGCCTGTGTAATTACTTCAATAGATTTCTCAACCGAAACAGAAAGCAAAAGCACATCATTTCCGGCTTTTAAAGCACGAAGTTCTACCAAACCGGGACCATCATAATTGGAGACACCTTTCATATCAAGGGCATCCGTAATTATCAACCCATTGAAATTCATTTTTTTACGCAAAAGTGAATCAACAATCAGAGGCGACAAACTCGAAGGAATATTTTTAGTTGAATCCAGTGCAGGTATATTCAAATGAGCAACCATCATTCCATCCAGTCCAGCTTTTATAAGCTCCTTAAACGGATATAAATCGAGCGTATCAATGGTTGCTGCGGAATGACCTATATAAGGTAGTGCGTGGTGCGAATCGGTATCGGTATCGCCGTGGCCGGGAAAGTGTTTGGCAACCGCAATAATACCTCCTCTTTGCAGTGCCTGCATATAAAGGATGGCTTTCCGGGCAACATCCTCCTTATGTTCGCCAAAGGAGCGGATATTGATAACCGGATTTGCAGGATTGCTATTTATATCTGCAACCGGCGAAAAACTTATATGAACGCCCATCCGCCTAAGCTGAGTAGCGGCAGCAAGTCCAAATTCAGTGATAAGTTGCTCATTTCTTATAGCTCCAAGTGTCATCTGGCGGGCAAATGAAATAGTGCTGTCGAGCCGCATCCCTAGCCCCCATTCGGCATCCATGGAAATTAATAGAGGCGTAAGTGCCTGGTTCTGAAAGTAATTTGTGAGTATGGCTTGCCTCAACGGTCCGCCTTGAAAAAAACATAATCCGCCGATATTATAACTTTTTATCAAACGGCTTAGCTGACGAATCTCCAAAGAGTCAACATTGGAATATGCACGCAGCATAAATAACTGACCGATGCGCTGCTGTGGTGTAAGGGCATTATAAACTGAGTCAACCCACTGCTCTGTTTTATTTATTTTATTCGTACCGACTGCAACCTGCGCCTGACCTGTTAAACAAATAACAAAGAACAGAAGTAAGGTTGCAAATTTGTATTTCAATATTTTTATAAAAATCATCAACACGTTCTTTAAAGAAAGTAACACACTTCAAATGCCTCGAAGAGTATATTACACTAACGACATTAATTCTGAAATGTTTCCCAAAATTATCAACATTACAGAAAGTTATCACCGTAATGGTATAAATTAGCTAACTATTTATAAACAATGTAAGGTCAATGATTCTTGAACTTTGAATCATAAAATGTGAATTTGTGCGTTGTTGGAAGGAGGGTTTAGGATTTAGGGTTTGGGGATCAGGGGAAAAAAATCTACAAATGGTTCTAAATCAAACACCAATCAATATAAATCAACTCTAATTATTCTTTTCAAACAAAAAAAAATTACTACACGCCGGCACAATTTTTAACCACAAAAAAATCAGTATATTGAAAACTACAGCAACTAACAAAACCCGGTTTATTTCAACGGCTATCCTGCTGCTGTTAGTTTTAAACGCATTTGCTCAAAACCAGCCGCCTGAAATCAAAAAAACGCCTCCTACTACCCGTATTCTTTTTATTTTTGATGCGTCGCAAAGTATGCTTGGCCGGTGGCAGAGCGATACTAAATTCAATATTGCAAAGCGTATAATTTCCGAAATGCTTGATAGCATTGCCAATTTGAAAAACACTGAATTTGCGCTCAGGGTTTACGGTCATCAATACCAATACCCACCACAAGTGTGTACCGATACAAAACTCGAAGTTCCATTTGCACCTGGTAATGCAGGAAAAATTAAAAGCCGACTCCGGACAATTACGCCAAAAGGCACCACTCCACTTGCTTTCTCTCTTGAACAATCAGCAAAGGATTTTACGCCTTGCGCAAACTGCCGGAACATTGTAATTCTGATAACTGATGGACTCGAAGAATGCAGCGGCGATCCATGTGCGGTGTCAAAGATGCTGCAAAAAAACGGGATTGTTCTTAAACCGTTTATTATAGGAATAGGACAGGATTTTAACAAGGCATTCAATTGTGTTGGAACTTATTTTGATGCCACCAAAGAAATAGACCTGCGAAAAGCCCTCGATGTGGTAATTTCACAAGCTCTTAATTCGACAACCATGCAGGTTAACCTGCTTGATGTATCCGGTAAGCCGACCGAAACCGATGCAGGAATGACTTTTACTGATGTTTACTCAGGCAAAGTAAAGTATAATTTCATCCATACCATGAATAACCGTGGACTACCTGATACACTGGTAGTTGATCCACTTGTGACTTACCGTGTGGATATACACACCTTGCCAGCGGTAAACATTGACACACTGCGTATTACGCCCGGAAAACATACCGTTGTTGCTGCCGATGCTCCTCAGGGATATTTGCAGCTTAAAATGGCTGGTGTAAGCAATGCGGCAAAAGGATTGCAAAGTATTGTCCGAAAAGGCGGTTCCTTTCAAACCCTGAACGTACAGAATTTCGGTGAGACCGAGAAATATATCACCGGGCGATATGATCTTGAAGTTCTTTCTTTGCCACGCATCATACTGAAAGATATAGAAATAACTCAAAGTCATACCACAACCATCGAGATATCTGAACCCGGTATTGCTGTTTTTCGCAAATCGTTCAGCGGATATGGAACTCTACTTTTGAACGATAAAAACAGGCTTACACGGGTTTATGAATTGAATGAAACACTCACACTCGAAACACTTTACCTTCAGCCAGGAAGTTATCGAATTGTTTTTCGACCGAAAAATTCCCGTTCAAGCTTATATACAGTCGAGCAAAGTTTTGTGATAGAATCGGGTAAAACTACGGATATCCAACTCTATAAATAAATGATGCACTAATCCGGAATAATATTTATACCGGTGAAATCTAATTACAGAACTGTTAAACCTTTTGACACAAAGGCGGTCATACGATTGTTGAAAATCTGATACTTACATAGCTCCCCTTACTACTCATGCCAGAATACACTGACAATGAATTAGTTGAACTTTTTCGCGATGCTGACAAAAAGCATTTCGCCTTTAATATATTAGTGCGGAAGTACCAGGAGAAAGTATATTATTTTGTCCGTCGTATGGTAATTGATCATGATGATACCGATGATGTGGTGCAGAACATTTTCATAAAAGTATGGAACAACCTGGGTTCCTTCCGCGAAGATTCCAAATTATTCACATGGCTGTATCGCATTGCAGTTAATGAATCGTTGAGTTTTCTCAAAAGCAAACAGCTCCGCTCCTACTTATCCTTATCATCACCCGAAGCACAGATGGTAAAAGCTTTGCATGATAATAATTTTTTCGATGGGCCGGAAATTCAACGCAGATTGAGTGAGGCCATAATCAGGTTGCCTAAAAAGCAGCAACTGGTATTTAATATGCGGTATTTCGATGACCTGAGTTACGATGAAATGGCTAAGATATTAGGCACTTCAGTGGGAGCATTGAAAGCCTCGTATCATTTCGCAGTAAAAAAAATTGAAGATTTTGTAACAGCAAATTAAACTTTTTCAGATTGTTAGTGTCATACATATATCATGAAAACGAAGCAAAATATATCAATTCAAACCAACCACCCCGATCAGCTTCCAAAGGTTCTTGAACAACTGAGGGAAGAGGTAAGCGGGTTTAAAGTTCCTGATGGTTATTTCGATTCACTGAACTCAAGAATTGTTGACGGTATAACAAACCAGGAAAACATAGCAATAAGTAAGGGAGTATTTCCATCCTTCCGAAAACCCTGGGTATTTGTTCCAACGCTGGCAACTGTTGTGGTTGCTACTTTATTGATTTTCGTTGTTCCGGCAAAACAGGACACAGCAATGCCGGTTTCTGACGAATGGACAGAGATAAATATGGCTTTTGATGCTACCTATGCAGAAGAAGCTTTGCTTGCCGAAAGTCATTCTTTAGATCGGGAACTTGAAAACATAGACATAAACTATTCAGCATCTGCCTCTCTCACAGGGAATAATGAACTGAATAAAGAGGAAATTTTAAAATACCTTAAAGAGCATGAATTGGAAAGTGAACTTTTAAATGAATACTAAAAAGCAAATCATGAAAACTACATATGCAAAAATTACGAGTACAAGTTTTATTATACTGGCATTATTGCTACATATAAATCCTGTGAATGCCCAGCAAAATCATAGCGAAAAACACAGCAGTGCAAACCGTGAAAACATGGAAGCACAGCGTGTTGCTTTTATTACACAGAAACTGAATCTTACACCTGACGAAGCCAAAGTATTCTGGCCTTTATACAATGAATACGATGCCAAACGCCACGATTTAAAGAAATTACTCAGAAAATCAGGAGATTACCACAAAACCGACATTGATAAACTGACCGAGAAAGAAGCAACCCAAATTCTTGACAACCAGATTATTGAATCACAGAAATTTCTGGATCTGCGCAAAGAATATCATATAAAATACAAATCAGTGCTACCGGCAGTTAAAATTTTGAAATTATACGATGCTGAACGCGAATTCCAAAGAATGCTGATGGATAAAATGCATAACAGCAAACCAAAGTCATCCTGGGATAAAAAGTAATCCAGTGAAATTAATTGCAAAAAGAAGGCTGACAAATTTGTCAGCCTTCTTTTTTTTATAGGAATTTTGTTGATTGATTACTTCTAAAATATTAGCTGTTCATCGAGATCAGGAATTCCTCATTGGTATTCGTAAATTTCATTTTATCTCTCAGAAAATCCATAGCTTCGATAGGATTCATATCAGCCAGGTGATTGCGGAGAACCCACAGGCGTTGCAGAACATCTTTTTCGAGTAACAGGTCATCGCGGCGGGTACTCGAAGCCACAATATCAATGGCCGGAAAGATACGCTTATTCGAGAGTTTACGGTCGAGCTGGAGTTCCATATTACCGGTTCCTTTGAATTCCTCAAAAATAACCTCGTCCATACGTGAACCAGTTTCGGTAAGTGCCGTTGCAATGATGGTAAGCGAACCGCCGTTTTCGATCTGGCGGGCAGCACCGAAAAAACGTTTTGGTTTCTGAAGCGCATTTGCTTCAACACCACCCGAAAGAACTTTTCCCGAAGCAGGAGCCACAGTGTTGTAAGCCCTAGCCAAACGTGTAATTGAATCGAGAAGTATAACCACATCATGACCACATTCGGTAAGACGTTTGGCTTTTTCGAGTACTAGGTTGGCAATTCGAACGTGGCGATCGGCCGGTTCATCAAAAGTGGATGAAATAACCTCAGCTTTAACGTTGCGGGCCATATCGGTAACTTCCTCAGGACGTTCATCAATAAGTAAAACAATAAGGTATGCTTCCGGATGGTTATAGGCAATGGCATTTGCAATTTCTTTCAGCAGAACGGTTTTACCGGTTTTGGGTTGGGCAACAATAAGTCCGCGTTGTCCTTTGCCAATGGGGCTGAAAAGATCGATAATGCGTGTACTCAGGCTGGAACCCGGATGACCGGTAAGTTTGAATTTCTTTTCAGGAAATAAAGGGGTAAGGTAATCGAATGGAATACGGTCGCGGATTTCTTCGGGAAGTTTGCCATTAATATTTTCGACTTTTACAAGCGGGAAATATTTTTCACCTTCTTTTGGCGGGCGGATGGTACCTTTAACGGTATCACCGGTTTTGAGGCCAAAAAGTTTAATCTGCGATTGTGATACATAAACATCATCAGGTGAACTCAGGTAGTTGTAATCGGAAGAGCGAAGGAAACCATACCCATCAGGCATCATTTCAAGAACGCCTTCGCAGGAAACAATACCTTCGAATTCCCACGAATAATCTTCACGTACCGGTTGTTGCGGAACTTGTGGTCTGCGTTCCTGCCGATCGTTGCGTTCCTGCCGATCGTTACGGCCATAACGCATATCGCGTGAAATATCATTTGACCGTGCCTGTTCACCATGGATGTTCCCGTTTTGAATCTGCACCTCATCTGTATCTTCCTCCTGAACTATTTCATGAAGGTTAAGAATTTCAACATCCGGTTCTTTAAAATCGAATGAAGGAATAAATTCATCATGAATCCCCGATTTTTCATCGTTGATAGCTTCATCATCCTCACGTTTGGAGTTCCGGGGTGTAGGTTTCCAGTCATTTTTTACAGGTTTATCGGCAACAGGCACCACCCCTTCCGCATTAGCTTCGGGTGTAACAGTGTTGTCGTCCCTGTCCTGTGGACGGCGACCACGGCGTCGGCGCTCATGGAATTCCTGAAGTTCCCAGGCAGGAACATTGGTCGATTCAGGACGATCAAATGTTTTAACCGATGGCGTATCGTCATCTGTTTTGTTATAATCCCTATTGAAACTCCGGCGAGGTTCATAAGGTGTGATAACACGTTTTGCAGGTTCTGTTTTGTCAACAGTATTCACCTCACCCACAACGGGTTCAGCGATTACAGGTTTTGCTTCGACAACAATTGGAAGTTCAATTTCCGAAACAATAGCTTCGTTAACAATTATTTCCTGCTTTTGCTTCACTTCTGCCTTCCTCACTTCCTTTACCTTATCTATAGGAATGCGCTGTCGCGGGCCTTTCTGAGGGAAAACCCTTGCTTTCTTTTCAGCTTCCAGGATATCGGGAGTGGGATTAGCAGCCTGTTGGTCGAGGATCTGGTAAACCAGGTCCTGTTTTTTCATTGTCTCGCTTTTGCGGATGTTAAACTGCTTTGCGATATCACGCAATTCATTGAGCAGCTTACTTTCGAGTTCGCTCTTATCGTACATGCGAATTGGGTTGATTGGACGAATAAATGGGAGTTTAAATCGTATGAATTAAAATTATACTTTCATGTGAAAACCTGAAAAGAGGTAGCTTAGAATAATAACCGGGGAAAATCAGGAAAATTCAGAGTGGATTGTATTAAAACTGTGCAAATATATGAATGTTTTTTGGTTCTGATTAACAAATTACGATATTTATTTTAATTCTGAATAAGAAATCAGTAAATTCAGCATGGTCAATGCAATGAAGGATGAATTCAAGCTACAGAATATGCTGATTACACAGATAATTATACGTGCCTTAGGTTTGTTTTTTGTTTTAAAAACTGCTAAAAGTAATTTTAAATCTCTGCAACCCGTGAAATCTGTGGCAAAAATGATTAGTTAAGGACTGATTAGTTACAGAAATTATTTTTTCAACGCCGGTAATCAGAAAAACCAAAGAGTTAATTACATTCGCAGATTGAAAATTCTTCTTTATTAACATGGCCGCTACACTACAGACTGACACTTTCAGACATAAGGGATTACGCAAAAAACTCATTGATTTGCTTCGTACAAAAGGCATTACTGATGACAATGTGTTGAATGCGATGAATGAAATTCCCCGGCATTACTTTTTCGATTCTTCATTTCTGGAATTTGCTTACGAAGACAAAGCGTTCCCGATTGGGTCAGGACAAACCATTTCGCAGCCTTATACCGTTGCATTTCAAAGTGAGCTTTTACAGATCGAAAAAGGCATGCGCGTTCTCGAAGTAGGCACAGGATCGGGTTACCAGGCCAGTGTTCTAGCCGAAATGGGTGCCCGTGTATTTACTATTGAAAGGCAAAAGCTGTTATATGATACATTGAAAGCTATGAACCCGCCATTAAACTACCGTATCAGGCTATTTTACGGCGACGGCTATGCAGGCTTGCCGGCTTATGCCCCTTTCGACCGGATACTGATTACAGCCGCGGCTCCTTTTATTCCCGAAGCTTTAGTAACACAACTTAAAATCGGAGGAATTTTGCTTGCCCCGGTTGGCAAAGGAGACGTTCAGATTATGACGCGTATCCTGAAATTTTCAGACACCGAAGTTAAAACCGAAACTAATGGAACTTTTAGGTTTGTACCCATGCTGACTGATAAAGCGCAGGATGTGTAAGAATGGGGTTGGGAGACTGAGGAACTGAGAGACTGATGGGGTGAGAGACTGAAGGACTGATGGGTTGAGAGACTTGGAGACTGAGAGACTATGGGACTATTGGAATGAGAGATGGGGAGAAACCGGATTTAAAAAGATAAGTATTTCTATTTAACACTAACTGTTATATTCTCAGCAATATGCAACGCAGTAGTGATGGTAGAAATATCGGCGTACAAATCACCGGTTTTACCTGAATAATGGCTATGACCAACCGGCTTTAGTTCAATCGTTGTGCTGGGACTATCCATATCAATCAAGGCTGAATAAATAACAGCCGGCTGACAAGATGTTTTATATTCAGCATCCTCAGGGTAAAGGGTATTTGTCCAGTAATCGTTCCAATCCCACGGCTGGTTAATTTCAAACATGATTTTCACCTTACCTTTAAAAGGAATGTCAGTTTTAGAAGCAAGCCTGAAACTTCCTGAAGGTGTTGCGCCCGTGTATGCATCAGGTACTTTAGTGGTTGGGGTTGGCACCAGAATTCCGTTTGCTTCTATTCCTCTTTTATGCGCCCAATATGGCAAGGCTGCAGGCCGCATCGCTTCACCGGGTATCCATATTCCGCCCGATTTATTAACGTGTTCATAAATTCCCCGTCCAAAAGACTGTGTTACGAAAAGTGTTTGAATATAAATACCACTGGTATCTTCAATCCAAATGGCAAAAGTAGGATGATTGTGGGCTTTGCCTTTCCTCATTTCTATTTCAAGTAGCCTGCCTGCTCCACCAGGATTGCTCGTTATAGTGGATATTGAATCTGCCTTACGCCCTTTGGAACTTTTACCTTCACTTCCCGGTTTACAGGAATACATGCTGAAAATGGCTAAAAGACCAGGCAGCAATATTGATAACAATATAGGTGAGTATTTTTTCATAGCTCTGCGGTATTAGAGTTCAACAATTATTCCTATGGTTGGCAACACAGTTCCGGATTCGCTTGGAATATATTTCAGTATATAGCGTGCAGGATCGGCAGGATTAATAACAGCCTGTCCATTTACATCAGTCTCCTGTATCAATATATCAGGTTGCTTTGACTTAAAGTTGTAAAGGTTCTGAATGTCGAGGTACACATTGAGAGTCCATTTTTTGAAAAAATACTCTTTATCCACCCTTAAGTCAAGCTGTTGGAAATTTAAGAGCCTGTTTGTATTATACATAGTGTAATCGAGATATCCCTGCCCCTTGGCATTCCAGGCTTCGATGAGTGAGGAGCGATCAACATCAAAAGGTGTGTAAGGCGCACCTCCTACAAAGCGCCATTTAATTCCTAAATTCCAGTTTCTTTTCAATGAGGCAAGCGCAGTAGCATTCAGAATACTCCTGTTGTCCCAGGCCGAAGGAATTAAAACTCCTTTTTTATCTTCAAAAGAAGAACGTACCCAGGTGTATGAAACCGTTACATCAAATACCCTGCTGAGCTTTTCGCGATAATACACTTCAACTCCCCAGGCTTTGCCTTTCGATGTGGGGGTCACACCTTCGTCGCCGGCAACCCCAAAATCGGCACCCTTACTCGCCAGCGAAATGGAGTCGCGAAGTGAGAATGGATAGTAATCGTAATTTTTTAAAAAGCCTTCAACAGTAATTTTCGACTTATCGTTCCGCCTGAAATCGATACCTGCCACAAAATGATCAGCCTGAATGTATCGTAGTCTATTGGTTTTATTTAACAATTCACCATCCGATGATCGGTAGCCCAAGGTAGTATATGCCGGCAGTTGATAATATCTTCCTGTATTGAAATTAAAACTCAATTTGGGTGTAAACGACCATGATGCCGAAAACCGTGGTGAAATTTGCTTCAGAAGATTCGACATATCCGAAGAATAACTGTTGGCATCGGAACGTATTCCGAGTGAAAGCAGAAGACGTTCGTTTATAAATCCTTTGCTAACCTGTCCGAAAACATTCCATTTAAAAAAATTAAGATCCGACGAATAATTTATTTCTGTAACCGTATCTTCACCTGACGGAATAAAAACCCTTTGAAATGTTCTATTAATATATTTAGCATATTCAGCACCGGCACCATACGTTATTTTATAACCGTTTTTACGGGCAATTTCTTCGTAGCGTATTTTATTTTCAATTTCATAAGAGGAATAATCTATGGTTTTATTAGCCGGATTACTCTCATCGTTATTAAGATACTTTGAGGCTTGATTATACAACATATTTCGACTGATGATCAGCGTACTGTAAGAGTTTTCGCGGTAGTGGCGGTAATTGGCTCCTATGGCATAATTCCACTGGTTGTTTACAGGCAGGTAATCAAGTATAAATTGTTGTTCTTCCGTAGGATTTTTAAGACCGGTGTTTAGCGTAAATTTATCAAGAGCTCCAATACTTATTATGGTTAGTTCGTTGTGAACATCGAATTTTGTTTTCACTTTAAGTGTATAATCGGTAAATGTTGGCAGGAATGGCAACCCTATCACACTAAAAAGAAACTGCAAATAAGACCTTCTCACGGAAAAGAGTATGTTTGTTTTATCGCTTACCGGGCCATTAATACTAAATGCAGTTTCGCTGGCTCCAAGTGTAGCTCTGTATACTATTCGGTCGGGATTTCCATCAATGAGTTTCATGTCAATAACCGAACTAAGCGAATTCCCCCTGCTTGCCGGAAAAGCCCCTGAATAGAAATCGACATCGCGCAGAAAATCGGTATTGATTATACCAACCGGGCCACCGGAAGCTCCCTGGGTTGCAAAGTGATTGAGGTTTGGTATTTCGATGCCATCGAGTAAAAACCTGTTTTCGGAAGGGCCACCTCCACGCACAATAATATCATTTCGGAACGAAACCGATGATGCCACCCCTGGCAGGGATTGTATAACTTTTGAAATATCACGGTTTGACCCGGGGTTTTTTTCAATTTGTGCAATTCCTAAGGATTTCAAAGATACAGGGCTTTCCTCAACACGTTTAAAGACAGCAGCTGTAATTTCAACGCCACCTAACTGCACTCCAATCTCTTTCATGGCAATATCCAAAGAAGCCACTTTCGAATTTGTTACGAGAATTTCTTCTGTAATTATTTTTTCAAAACCAATGGATGATGATTCAAGTTTTACATATCCGGGATTTAAACCGGTAAAAATAAAATTACCGTCAAAATCGCTGGTTGAACCTATAGTAGTTCCACTGATAATAATATTTGTAAAAGGAAGTGGATCATTGTTTTTTATATTATAAACCCTACCTTTAATAGATCCTGTTTGTGCAGATACACCCACTGAAAAGCAAAGTAAAGCAAGAATAAGAATCGATTTTAAGTTCATACTCAAAATTATGTTTAATGTATTTTAAAAAGCCTTAGACAAATAAACGCAAAGAGTATAAAATTGTTTAACTATTCTTAAAATTTATCGCAAAATCTAACAGTCCATCAGTTCTCTTTGCAGAACCTGTTTAGATAATTAGTTGATTTAGCAACATTCGTGAGCAAACCATCTTCCCCTTCGAGCCAGAAAATCTTTATTCCTTTTTTCTCCATTCTTCTGAACCAAGTCATTTGCCGCTTGGCAAACTGGTGAATAGCAGTATTTAATAAGGTAACCATCTGCCTATAATCCAGTTCGCCGGAAAGATACATGGTTATAAATCTGTATTCGAGGCCATAAAACATCAGTTGCTCCTTACTTATTCCTCTGGAAAGCAAATGCTGAACTTCTTCTATCATTCCTTCATTAAGTCGTTGATAGAGCCTGTATGTTATGCGTTCGCGTAAGGTCTTTCGGTCGAAACGGATTCCCAAAACAGGGGTTTGACTGAAATCAGTTTCAACCTCATCACTTTTGTGCTGTTGCTTAAAAGCCTCAATTTCAACAGCCCTGATCAGCCGTTCGCGATCAATGATGTCGGTTGTATTATGCAGCGGGCGGTAAGAGGAAATTTTTGTAATCAATTCATCATTTGAAAGTTCATTCAACTGCTTTCTCAGCTTTACATTTAAAGGAACTTCAACGAGATGGTAACCCAGTAAAACAGATTCGAGATACATTCCAGTTCCGCCACATAACAAAGGCGTTTTCCCCCTATTAATAATTGAGAAATATGTATTCTGAAAATCCCTTTGAAACTGAAAAACATTATACTCTGTCCCTGGATCAGCAATATCGATCAAATGTGAAGGAATAACCTGATTGTCAATATTGTAATCAGCGAGGTCTTTTCCCGTTCCTATATCCATTTTCCTGAAAACCTGCCGTGAATCAGCACTGATGATTTCGGCATTTAATTCCAAAGCAAGGTGAGTTGCAAATGTGGTTTTACCAACCGCAGTGGGGCCCAGGACAGTTATTAAAGGGAATTGCATGCTCATTATGCAAAGGTGGGAAAAATAAGGAAATGAATAGAAATATTTGAATATTTGAACAATGTGACAATTCGGCAATTCGACAATTGGACAATCGGACAATTCGACAATTCGATAATTTTAGAATTTTAGAATTTTAGAATTTCAAAATTGAGCAATTTATCTTGTGAACAATTGAACAATTGATCAATTGAACATTTGAACAATTGAATTAAGAATCCTATTTTTGCGGTTGCTTATATATTTCGAATGAAACTTATCCAAAAATATTTCCCTGATCTCACTGCTGACCAATCTCATAAATTCAGGCAATTAGAAAACCTTTATCTCGAATGGAACAGCCGTATAAATGTAATTTCCCGAAAGGATATGGAACATTTTTACGAGCGGCATGTTTTACATTCAATGGGAATTGCTAGAGTGTTGCAGTTTCGGCCCGGAGCGCAAGTAATGGACGTTGGGACCGGTGGTGGTTTCCCGGGAATCCCCCTGGCAATAATGTTTCCCGAAACCCAATTCCTGTTGGTTGATTCTATAGGCAAGAAAATTAAAGTGGTTCAGGAAGTGGCTCAGGCGGCAGGAATTGGTAACGTTGAAGCCATTCAGGCAAGGGCGGAAGATGTAAAAAGGAAATTTGATTTCGTGGTAAGCCGCGCTGTTACTACCCTTCCAGATTTTATAAAATGGATTGAGACAAAAATCAAAAAGGAAAGCAGGCATACCTATAAAAACGGCATACTTTATCTGAAAGGCGGTGACCTGCAAGCAGAACTGTCTCCAGTGAAGAATAAACACCATATTTATAATTTGAGTGATTATTATACTGAGGAATTTTTCGAAACAAAAAAGGTGGTGCATGTCTGTTTATAAAATTTCACAAGATTTAACATATCAATTACAAGTCTATACTTCTTGCCTCATTTTTTAAGTACTTTTGGCTGTTGAAAGGATGAGTTAAAAGTTACCAGAAAAAGGTTAAAGATAGTCATTCAATAGTCATTCAATGGTCAAACGATTGTCATCCAGTGGTTATCAATAGTCAAATAATTGTTAGATAACTGCTGTAACACTGTAACCCTTAAACATTTCAATTAATTAATATAAAATCATAACCCCAAAATAAAATGATTAAAGAAATCTTCAAACTGGAACCCACCGCAGTGTGGAAAAATTTTTACAGCCTTACACAAATCCCACGTCCTTCGCACCACGAAGACCGTATTCAGGCATTTATGTTTGATTTTGGCAAGAACCTCGGTCTGGAAACCATAAAGGACGAAGTTGGTAACATCATAATCCGCAAACCGGCAACTCCAGGGATGGAAAATCGTAAGGGCATCGTTCTGCAGACCCATCTGGATATGGTTCCGCAGAAAAACAGCGATAAGGATCATGATTTTGCCAAAGATCCGATCGAAGCTTACGTTGATGGCGACTGGGTTACCGCCAATGGCACAACCCTTGGCGCTGACAACGGCATGGGCGTAGCTGCTGCCATGGCAGTTCTGGCAGCAACCGACCTGGTTCACGGACCGGTTGAAGCATTGTTTACCTGCGACGAAGAAACCGGCATGACCGGTGCTTTTGGGCTTAAATCAGGAGTTTTAAAAGGAGACATTTTGTTAAACCTTGATTCGGAAGACGAAGGCGAATTGTATGTGGGCTGTGCAGGTGGCACCAATGCAAATGCCACTTTCAGCTATACTGAAGAAAAAGTTAACCAGGGAGTTGCTTCTTTCAAACTGGCTATTACCGGTTTAAAAGGCGGCCACTCAGGACTGGAAATCATACTACAACGCGGCAACAGCAACAAACTGATGAACCGCTTTTTACAGCATGCCGTGGTTGAACATAATCTGAGGCTTGCCACAATCGAAGGTGGCAGTCTGCGTAATGCAATTCCACGCGAATCCTTTGCAGTTGTTACTGTTCCTCCTTCAAAAGCCGATGACCTGGTAAAATGTGTTGCCAAATT
>Ga0105047_10002660_pt1 | contig 31757 bp, 20 predicted proteins | sample MAT04_FD_78384 | JGI IMG/M metagenome (GOLD analysis project Ga0105047, IMG submission 78384) | Freshwater microbial communities from Lake Fryxell liftoff mats and glacier meltwater in Antarctica - MAT-04 (megahit assembly) | ecosystem: Environmental > Aquatic > Freshwater > Ice > Liftoff... | reverse complement strand
GAGCCGGTCAGGCTGCCCTCGGTGCAGGCGCGCAACTCGCCCTGGAAGTCGCGGATCTCGGCGTCTGGGCTGAGCTGGGCTTCGAGCACGATGTAACGGCCGGGGTTGTAGTCAATCTGGGTCAGCGACTCGTTGATGTGGGCGATGCGCTCGCGGATCGTCTCGCGCTCGCGGTTGAGCTGCGAGTGGAAGTTGGCGATCTCGCGGATGGTGTTCTCGTTGAGCAGTTCCTTGAAACGCGCCTCGAAGCGCGGCAGGTCGTCGCGGCCGAGCTGATCGAGCAGATTTTGATACTCGGACGCAGCTTCGATGCTGGCGTCGAACTCGGCGGTCTCCAGCTTGAAGGCGTCCTTGAAGGCCGCCATTGCCTTGATGATGCGCTCGCTCAGGCGGGCCAATGCGCGAGCCTCGGCGTCCATCCGCGTCTGCACTGCATCGCGCAGTTCGCGCTCGCGGTTGTCGCAGGACTCGACCGACAGCTGGTGCTCGCCCAGGGTTTCCGCGCGCAGCGCTTCGAGCCTGTCACGCAGGTCGTCGGGCAGGGCTTCGGCCAGTGCCAGCGCATCGCGCTTCTGCAGCTCGGCGGCGTCGCGCTTGGCTTCGACGCTGCCCAGCTCGCGATCAAGGGTGGACATCGCTGACTCGATGCCGGTCAGCGTGGTTTGCGCGGCAGCCAGCCGCGAGCTGAGTTCGCGGAACACGTCGCTGCTCGCTTCCAGCTGCGCGCGCTCGTCCTGCAGGCGGGCGACGAGCGTGGCGCAGGCCTGCCAATCCAGCTCGCGGAACTCATCGATCTCGTGCAGGGCGGCCAGCGCTTCCAGCTGCTGGCGCTGGCGGGTCTGGCTGGCTTGGGCACCGGCGATGCTGGCGGCGATTCCGGCAAGACGCGCTTCCAGACTGCGCATGGTCGATTCCAGCGTGGCCAGCTTGGCGGCATTGCTCCAGCCGAGCACGTAGCGGCTGCGATCATCCAGCCGATGGCGGTCGTCTTTTTCGTGGCGCTCGCCGGGCGTCTTGAGCTGAGCAAAGCGAGTCAGCGCCCGAGTCTCGCGGCGAAATTGCTCCGGCGTCTCGCAGCAGGCGTAGTCGAAGCGGTTGGCGACCTCGCGCTCCAGCCATGCGTAAAACGTCGAGTCTGGCTTGATCGCCAGTCGCCGTACCAGCGAATCGCGGTGCAGTTCGGGCAGCTCGGAACGACGGCCCGGGCGGATACGGAAGTACACCAGACGTCCCGCCAGGTGCGTGCGGTCTACCCAAGCGGCGACCTCGGCGTAGTGGCTGTCGGGCACCAGCAGCGACAGGCCGAAGTTGTGCATCACGCGTTCGATTGCGCCTTCCCAGTCGCGCGCGTCTTCGCGCACCTGGATCAGCTCGCCAGCGAAGGGCATGTCGTCTTCATCCAGCCCCAGTGCCTTGCACAGCGCGCTGCGCATCGCGATCTGCGCGGCCGGGATGTTGCTGCGGCGGGCCTTGAGGCTGGCGATTTCATCGTTGAGCGTTGCGTGCTCACGACGCCCCTCGCGCAGGTTCACGCCCCACTCGGTGGCTTGGTTCTGCAGCTCGCTTTCCTGCTGGCTGAGCTGCTCGCGACGTGCGCCCAACTGCAGGCGCTGCGCAACGAAGCCATCCTCATCGCTGGCAGGGATCTCATCGATAGCGGCGAGCAGCTGGGTTTGCCGGCGTGCACGCTGTTGGCGACGGTCGCGCTCGCGTTCCTGATCGCGGATCTGGATACCGAGTTGCTGCAGCCGGTCGCCGCCGTGTTCGGCTACCGCCCGCTTCAAGCGATCCACTTCGGCGCGCTCGTGATCGCGCTGCTCCAGCTGGCGTGTCTTCTGCTGCGACAAGCGGGCGTGTTCTTCCGCCTGCAGCGCGAGCCGGCGTTCGAGCAGGGCCAGCTTGAGGTTGGCGAAATGCGGTTTCAGCGCCTCGCGGCAGGCGCGCAGCGCGTCCAGTTCTTGTCGGTGTAAGCCTTGCCGCGCGCAGTCGGCGACCAGCGGCGTCAGCATCTCGACCTGCCGCTTGGCCTTGAGCACCGCCTCGTGAGCGCGGTTGAGGTCGTCGAAGTGGCTGATCAAGGCGCTGATTCGCGGCGCGACGTCGAAGGGCTCCAGCATATGGCCGCGGACGAAATCGGTGAGGTTGCCGACCGATTTCATCGACACGGTCTGCAGAAACAGTTCCAGCGCCTGCTCGTTGTCGATGCCAAAGCGGCGCCGGAACCAGGCACCGTATTTCGGAAAGCTGTCTTCGATCTCGGCACCACTGGCTCGCAGGCGCTTGCGAAGCTGGCCGATCTCGCTGCCGAACTGGGCGAAGTCTTTGCCAATCGTCAGCGCACGCTCGGCGCAGACAAACATCCGCGCCGGCTGGCCCTGCGCGTCCTTCATCCAGAACACCTGCGCCAAGGTGATGGTCTGGTCGTAGCCGGCGTTGTGGAACACGCCGAGGATCACCGAGTAGCTGTTGTGATCGCGCAGCGCGACCGGCTTGGCGGCACCGGTGACCTCGTTGCGCTCGGACTTGTAGTGGCCGAGCACATAGGAACGCAGGGTGCGCTCGCGGCTGTCGGCGCCGGCTGCCTTGTTGTAGGCAATGCGCTGCGCCGGCACCAGCAGGGTGGTGACGGCGTCGACCAGGGTCGATTTGCCAGAGCCAATGTCGCCGGTCAACAGCGCGTTGTGGCCGTCCAGCTCCAGCGTCCAGACGCGGGCATCGAAGGTACCCCAGTTGAATACTTCCAACCGCTGCAGACGGAAGCCCGAGCGGGTGTCGTCGGCGACAAAGTCGAGGCCCAGGGTGTGTGCGTCACGCATGGCGATGCTTGGCGATTTCGCGGTTCAGGCGATGTGTGTTGGAGGGCCGCGCTCCCGCGCGGCTGCAGTGATCCTTGGAGGGCCGCGCTCCCGCGCGGCTGCAGTGATCCTTGAAGGGCCGCGCTCCTGCGCGGCCGCAGTGATCCTTGGAGGGCCGCGCTCCCGCGCGGCTGCTTTTGGGGTGTCGCGGGGCGCAGAGCGGCGTCGCAGGAGCGACGCTCTCCAAGGGCGCGAGCACAGGATGCGGCCGCTTATGCACACCGACGCAAGCAGACGTGGCGCTCGGGCTACGCATCGTCGGTGTCCGCAGCGTTGCCTGAAGTGCCGCCGAGTTGTGCTTGATACGCCGCCAGCCGCTGATCGAAATCGGCCAGCCACTGGGCATCGACAAAGGCCTTGAGGATGCGGCGGACTTCATAGCTGGCTGCGCCGCCGCTGGATTTCAGCCGGCGCAGGAAGCCAAGGTCGACCACCTTGTTGATGTGCGTTTCGATCTGATCAATCAACCTGGCCTCGTTGCTGCTCTCAGGCAGGAACAGCCGCAGCAGGTCGACGATGTCTTCGCGGCCAAGTACCAGCCGCGTATCGCTGCCTCCGGCGTCGAACTCAGCCAGCTTTCGCCGCAATAGCGCCAGCAGCAGGCTGACCGGAAACGACAGCGGTCGGCGCGCGATCAGTCGCGGCGCGCGTGGCACGGGATCATCGTCGGCCGGCTCGGGTCGGCTCTTCAGGTAGGCGTAGCCCTCAGCCTCATCCAATACCAGCTCCAGCGCGAGCACGCCGATGTAGTCGCGCACCCGCGCCTGCAGGCCGAGCAGCGTGCTCCATAACCGTTCGGCTCCTTCGCGGTAGAGCACGCCTTTGAGCAGCGTAATCAGCAGCGTCGAGAGATCGCCGCCGGCGGGGTCGGGCGTGGCGGGTGTAGGAAGGTCGGCGTCGGCGTTCACTGGATTCGCATGGAGTCAGGCACGGCTCATCGGACAAAGATCACTCGCGGCAGGCGCGCCCGCCGGGTGGCAGATGTTCCATCCTCGCGCCGGGTTTGCCAATCGATGATGTCGGTCACCGTCTCGTCGACCAGCGCATTGAATGACTCGCTGCCCAGCTGCAGGTAGGTGATCAGTTCGGCTAGGCCATGCTGCAGCGGGTGCTGCTGCGTCAATTCGCGCAGGCTGATCTGGCTTCGGGTCTGCAGCGACTGGCGGATATGCTGCGCCAGCCGCGCCGGGTCGACGACCACTTGGCCGAACAGCGCCGACGGGTCGAGGTCATCCTCGGCAAATTCCAGCGCCAGATCGCTGAGCACTGCCTTCAGCGGTGGTGCGAACAATGGCCGCTCCATCGGTAGCTCGACGCTTGCGCTGGCCTCGGCGATGTCGGCGAATGCGCCCACCGGGGCGTGCTCGCGCAGCGCCAGCGCGCGGGCCTCGATGCCGTGCAGGATGTCCATGATGCGGCGGTTCTCCAGCCAGGCTTGGTCATCGAGAAACCTGCGCAGCTGCTGCGATAGCTGCGCCACGGTGCGCTGGGTATGTTCACCGGCCTCCAGCCAGTCATAGTGGACGCGGCGGGTGCGCGGGTCGGGCTTGAGCTCGATCACCGGCGGCAGGTCCAGCACCTGGGCGAGCAGGGCACCCAACTCCTCTTGACGCCGACTGGACATCAGAAAGTCCCAGAACGCGCGGAAGCTGCGGCCCTGGTCGGAGTCGGCGATGGCATCGCGCTCGCCCATGATCTCCTCCAGCAGCGCGCCCTTGCTGCCTTCCCACAGCGCAATGCGCTCACGCACCCGCCGATCCAGTCGGCGGAAGTTGTGCTCGACCTCGCGGAAGTCGCCGAGCAACTCGCGCGCCAGCTGGGTGAACTGCTGGAAGCGGTCCTTCAGGGCGGTGTCGTCGAGCATTGGCAGATCGCCGGCCAGCACGCGCTGCATCTCGGCATCGATATCGTCGCGCTTGCGCTGCAGCTCGGCCACGCGCTTGGCCGGATCAGACTCGCTGCCCTCGCTCATTTGCCGCAGCAATTCAAACAGCGTGAGCAGCCGTGACTCGGTGCCAACAAAGCTGCGCTCAGCGAGCGTGCCCAGCCACGCGATGGCCTTCTCGGTGGCCGGCATCAGATCGAACTGCGGCTCGTCGGAGCCCGCTCGATAAAACTTGCGCAGCCAGCCTTTGTCGGCACTTGCCCAATCGTCCAGATACGCCAGCGCCGCCTTTGGGAAGCTGTCCTGGCCCAACTGTTGCCGCAATGAATACAGCTCGTCCTCCAGCGCCTCAGCCAAATCCGCCGCCGAAATCACTCGCAGATTGGGCACCACAAACACCCGATGCAGAAAGCTCGCCACCAGCGGCGCATGGTCCGAGCGCAGCAGCCGCCAAGCCGGGTGATGGCTGCGCAGGGCGTCGAGGGTGGCGTGGTCGAGGCTCAAGCGTGCAGTCGGTGGCGAAAGGAGGCGGCCCAAGAGCTGAGGGTCCGAAGGCGGGACTCTACCTGAGGCCGGGTGCTATCGGCAGCGCTATCGTGGGTACCCGGGCCGCGTGGGCGCCGCAGAGACAAGCGCCAGGAAACGACTCCGGGAAATTCGAGATGGTGGCGGAACCTCGAATCCGGAACTCTGCAGAAATGCCTGGTCGTTGCGGGCGCGGTCTCATTCACATGTCCGTTCGACCGATCAGTTCGCTTCGCCCGCGAGCTTCAAGGCCGCATCGATCGCGCAACAGAGAGCAAACGCCTGTGTTGAGAGGCCGCCCGGTCCCGCCTCCGAAATCCGAAAAAAAAACCCAACTGCGGGTGCAGTTGGGTTTGAGGATTGGTGGAGGTGGGGGGAGTTGAACCCCCGTCCGAGAGCACTCAATCTCCGGCGCTACATGCTTAGCTCGTTGTTCGATCTCGGCGGACGGCAACACAACGTGCGAGGCACACCGTAAACCACACCCGCTTTTATCTAGACAGCTGCTGGCGGGTCGCCACCGCTATCGATCCCGTGATAATGACCCTACATCCGCGAGCACAGGCACAAGCGGGTTCGGGGCTAGGCCTTAAGCGGCCAGTGCGTAGACGTCGTCGTTGGCGTCTAAAAGTTTGCTGCTGGATTTACGAGGAAAGCGGCCCCCTCGGCATGCTCCGGTCGACATCGCAACCCCCGTCGAAGCCAGGACACCCCCGGTTCTAACGGTCGCTTTAACGACTTTGCGAGGGGAATGATGCGGGCGCGAAGCGATTGGCACAAGCGCGGTAAGTCGGGCGCATTCAGATTGGGGGGCAACCACTGCGGGTGACCCGGCGGATTCTTGATTGAGTTTGGTCTAGCCGCGACCGCCGGACAGGTTGCTAGCTGGTGGAGGGACGCGCTCCCGCGCGGCTACTTTTGGTCCAGGTCGAAGAGCGGCGCCGCAGGAGCAGCGCCCTCCAAGCAGCACCCGCCAAGAGCCGTCTTTAAGCCTCGCGGTTGTGCTGGCGCATCGTGCGTTGCTTTTCGCGTGCCCAATCGCGGTCTTTGGCGCTGTCGCGCTTGTCGTGTTCCTGCTTGCCCTTGGCCAACGCAATTTCAAGTTTGACTTTGTTGCGCTTCCAATACAGCGCGGTAGGAATCAAGGTGTAGCCATCGCGTTCGACGCGGCCGATCAGGCGATCAATCTCGTGGCGATGCAGCAGCAGTTTGCGGGTGCGGCGGTCATCGGCGATGACATGGGTTGAGGCTGAGATCAACGGCGTGATCTGCGCGCCGAACAGAAACATTTCTGCGCCACGCACCACCGCATAAGCTTCGCCAATATTGGCGCGGCCGGCGCGAATCGCCTTCAATTCCCAGCCTTGCAGCGCCAGCCCTGCCTCGAAACGATCATCCAAGTGATAGTCATGTCGCGCGCGTCGGTTGAGCGCGATCGTGCCGCCGCCCTTGGTTTCGCTATCCTTTGCAGTCTTCTTGGCCATGCCGAAATCCGTTGCAGTGAATCGATTGTCGCCCATTGCTGCCGAATGCTGTGCGCTCATGCGCGCGAGGGCTGAGTGAGTCGGGTCGAGCGTTCAGCCTTGGTGCGCTGCAGCGCCAGGCAAATGTTCGCTCTAGTCAACGAAGTGGAGGGCTATCCACCACGGTTTACGTGGTGCGCCGATGCGCAGGTGTTGGAGCGTAGTGGCAGCGCGATGTTGGCGCGACTCGACTTGCGTCTCGGCGCGTTGCGCGCCAGTTTCTCGACCCGCAACACGTGGATTGAGAATCAGCGTATCGAATTGGCATTGGTTGACGGGCCTTTTTCTGCGCTGCACGGGAGTTGGCAATTTGACGCGCTGGCTGAGAACGCCTGCCGGGTCTCGCTGCGGCTGGAGTTTGATTTTGCCAGTCGCTTGGTGGGTGGTGCCTTGGCCAGCGGGTTTCGCGGACTGGCGGATCGGATGGTGGACGAATTTGTTGACACTGCGCGCCGTGAAGCCTTGGTCGATGGCTGAAACGATCCACGTTGAAGTGGCTTACGCATTGCCGGAACGGCAATGGCTCATCGCTTTGGAGGTTCCGCTGGGCTGCACGCTCGGCGAGGCAATCTCGCGCTCAAACATCACGGAGGTTGCCGGCAATCTGCAAATCGATTCGAAGCGAGTGGGCATCTTTTATCGCCCCTGCGATCTGCAAACGCTGCTACGCGATGGTGATCGAGTCGAAATCTATCGGCCGCTGACGAATGATCCGAAAGCGGCGCGACGTCTCCGCGCGGCCGGCTGATCCGGTCTGCAGATCAGGTCTGCCGATCAGGTCTGCCGATCAGGTCTGCTGATTCGGTCGGCGAAGGCGTTTAGCCGCGATTTTTCTTTTTCTTCTTGTCGTCGCGCGGAAGGTTGCCGTAGCGCGCCATTTCCTTCATCAGCGCTTCGTCGGCTTCTGGGAAATAGTCGCCTTCGATCTTTGCCAGCGTGTCGCCCTGAAAAGTCAGAACCAGCGCCTTGACCTCGGTGTCGCCACCGCGCTTGCGCACCGAGGCAACGTAGTTCCAACTGGAATTGTGGAAAGGGTCTTGCACCGACGGGCTGCCCAGCAGGGCGAACACCTGTCGCTTGCTCAAGCCCGGCTCAAGCTGCTCGACGGCCTTGGATTCAAGCAAGTTGCCCTGGTAGACGTCGACCTTGTACAGGACACCGCAGCCACTGAGGCTGACACCGATGAGCAAGGCGAGACTTGGTTTTAGCATGCGAGAACAAAGGCCAGGACACGCCGGTCGGCGGGAGCGCGATGATACACTAGGCCCCCGATCCGGCCGAGTCGTCGGCAGGGTTCATTCAGTCGCGATTGGAGTAGCTGTGGAGTCTCAAGACCTGCGCAAAGCTGGCCTCAAGGTCACTCACCCGCGCATGCGCATCCTGGAAATCCTCGAGAGCTCGAGCCCGCGGCACATGACCGCCGAGGATATCTATCGTTTGTTGCTCGATCAGCAGGACGACATCGGGCTGGCCACGGTTTACCGCGTTTTGACCCAGTTCGAGTCAGCCGGTTTGGTGATGAAGCACAACTTCGAAGGCGGCCAAGCCGTATTTGAACTGGATCGCGGCAAACATCACGACCACATGGTCGATCTGGATTCCGGCAAGGTGATCGAGTTTGTCAGCGAAGACATCGAGCGACTGCAGCGCGAAATCGCCGACAAACACGGCTATGTGATTGAAGATCACAGCTTGGTGCTGTACGTGCGGCCGCGTCGCAAGGCACAGCCTTAGCTTCAATCAAGCTAGCTTCAATCAAGCTAGCCTCGATCAACTAGCCTCGATCAAGCATCTGCTGCGCGAGGGCGCGGGTGGCATCGGTGAGCGCAACGCCGCCGAGCATGCGTGCAATTTCTTCAACTCGCTCGGTCACACTCAGCACTTCGATCTGACTCAACGTGTTGCCATCGCGCAGGGTCTTGCTGACCCGATAGTGGCTGTGGCCAGAGGCCGCTACCTGCGGCAGATGGGTGACACATAGCACTTGGTGGTTCGCTGCCAGCTTACGCAACGTGTTGCCGACTACCTCGGCGACGCCACCACCGATGCCGCTGTCGACTTCATCGAAAATCATGGTGGGTACCGCATCGGCACCCAGGGAAGCGACTTCAATCGCCAGACTAATCCGCGAAAGCTCGCCACCTGAGGCGACCTTGCGCAGCGATTTTGGCGGTTGGCCGGCGTTGGCGGAGACTAGAAATTCAATCCGTTCGGCGCCGCTTGGGTCGGGCTCAGGGTCGCGATTGGCGTTCAGGTCCACCCGCAGTTGCCCGCCTTCCATGCCGAGTTCATTCATCAGGGCAGAAACGCTGTTGCCCAAGCGGCTGGCCGCTTCGATTCGGCGTTGGCTCAAGCGCTGTGCGGCTTGCTGCCAGCTTTTCGCATGACGCGTGAGCTCGATTGCGAGGACTTCCCGCAGTTGATCGGCATTACGGAGCGCATCCAGCTCACTTGTCAGCGTGCTGCGAACGGATAACAAGCCTTCGATGGGCACGCGATGGCGTCGCCCCAGTTCGTGCAGCCGCGACAGGGTAGCGTCCAATTCGGCCAGTCGCGCCGGGTCCAGATCCAAGTCGTCGCGAATGCGCGCCAACTGCGAAGCCGTTTCGTCCAGTTGAATTTGCAGCGAGTCCAACGATTCCGCAAGCGCAGCCAGACGCGGCTCATGGCTGGCAAGTCGCTGCAGTTCATTGGCGGTCTGCGCCATGCTGGCACTCAAGCCTGCGCCCTCGTCGCCATTCAAACGCGCCAGAGCGAGAGTGCAGCCTTCCATCAGCACAGCGACATTGGATTGTCGGCGGTGCGCCGAGAGCAAGCCCGCGATGGATTCTTCATCCAAGGTTTCCGCCACGAGTCTGGCGAGTTGCCGTTCGCATTCGACAATCTTTGCCGGTACGTCATCACCTCCGGGCAGCGCATCCAAGTGTCGGCGCGTGGCTTGCCAGTCGCTGTAGGCGCTGGCGACTGCAGCCAACTCAAGAACATGGCCGCCGAAACCGTCCAGCATGGCCAGTTGCTCGTTTCGCGAAAGCAGCGCTTGGTGCTCGTGTTGGCCGTGGATTTCCAGCAGGCACTGGCTGAGCTCGGTCAGTTGCCCAAGCGTCGCCGGGCGACCATTGATCCACGCGCGCGAGCCACCATCGGCGCGAATGACCCGCCGCAATTGGCACTCATTGGAGGCGTCGCCCATGTAGTCGTTTCTCGCCAGCCAGTGCCCAGCATCAGGCGCATCGAGCAGACCAAACGTGGCACTCAACTCGGCTCGATCCGCGCCGAAACGCACGCTGCCGGCATCCGCGCGACTGCCGCCAAGCAGCATCAAAGCGTCGACCAGCAACGACTTGCCAGCGCCGGTTTCGCCGGAAATCACGGTCATGCCGGCACCCAGTTCGAACTCCACCTGGGCGGCGATAGCGAAATCCTTGAGAAACAGACTGTGCAACATAGGCGTAAAAGAAGGCCACAGAAGGCGCGCGGACGGTAGCACGGGGCAACGGGCGCGCCAACGCTGTCGCGGACTTTAGGTGGCGTGGGCTTGCCAAGCCGCGCCAGAAGACATATCTATCAGCTAAGCGACCGGCGACCTCGAATGAAGAACGCCCAAGCCGCCAAGACCGATAGCAACTGCAGTGTGCTTGCTAACTCCTCCCCAACCCTTCCCCAGCATCGGGGAGGGAGTAAAGGCACGAACTTGATCGACTTTCACGCTAGCTCTTGGGGGAATAGGTTGTGACCGTGCATCCCGTGCTCGACCCGCGCTCCCGCAGTCTGCTGCGCGCCATGATCGCCCAATACATTCGCGATGGCGCGCCCGTGGGCTCGCGTACCTTGGCAAAGTACGCGGGGTTGGATGTCAGTCCGGCGACGATTCGCAACGTGATGGCGGATCTCGAGGAGATCGGGCTGGTCGCAACCCCGCACACCTCGGCAGGTCGTATTCCCACGGCGCAGGGCTATCGCCTGTTTGTTGACAGCCTGTTGCAAGTCACGCCGCCCGATCAGGGCGAACTGGAGCAAATGCGCGCCCGCCTGCCGGTCGGCCAAGGCACCCAACAACTGCTGAGCAGCGCCAGTGAAATGCTCTCGGCGATGACCCATTTTGTCGGTTTGGTGACTGTCCCGGGCCGCGAGCAGTTCGCTTTTCGGCACATCGATTTTGTGCCGCTGGATGGCAAGCGTGTGCTGGTGATCCTGGTGTTCACTGACAACGAAGTGCAAAACCGCATCATCGAAGCACCACGCGGCTATTCGGTGAGCGAACTTGAGCAGGCAGCCAACTATCTGAATGCGCACTTCGCCGGACGCCACCTTCGCGAAATTCGCGCCGAGCTGATGCGCGACCTGCGCGCCGCACGCAGCGCGATGGAAAGCGCGCTGACGGTGGCGGTGGAGCTGTCGGAAGGTGCCTTCGGCGAGCAGCGTGGCGTGCCGGAAAGCATGCTGGTGTCAGGACAAACGCGGCTGATGGGCGTGCAGGATCTATCGGATATGGATCGCCTTCGCGAACTGTTTGAGGCCTTCGCGCGCAAACGCGAGTTGGTGCAACTGATGGAACGCTGTATCCATGCCAAGGGCGTGCGCCTGTTCATTGGCGAGGAGTCGGGCATGGCGCCATTGGGTCAATGCAGCGTAGTGACCGCACCTTACGGCGCAGAAGGCCAGGTGCTTGGCGTACTTGGCGTCATCGGACCCACGCGTATGGACTATGACCGGGTGATTCCGCTGGTACAGGCGACGGCCAACGCCTTGGGAGCTGCGATCGGCCGCAGTTGAAGGGCCGCTCGGGGGTGATGGGGCGGTGGTGACCAGCGCGCAAGCGCCGCCGCTTGAAATGCTGAATGCTTTCCCCAATGTCTCGGGCAGCCTCGGGAAAGGCTGACCGATCACGTCGGTTGTGGGCCTAACTTGAGAACGGGATTTAATAACGGAATTTGCATGCAAACGAACGACTGGTCGTCATCCGAAGCTGAAACCGTGGCCACGGAGGCCATCGATACCCTCGAGGCCGCCAAGGCGCGCATTGATGAATTGCAGGCGGCCTTGGTCGCGCAGCGCGAGGAGCAGCTTCGCGAGCGTGCAGAGCTCGACAATCAACGCAAACGTATGGCGCGCGAGCTGGAACAGGCGCGCAAGTTTGCCAACGAGCGTGTTCTGGGCGATTTGTTGCCGGTGCTTGACGCACTCGAGCGCGGCTTGGATGCGGCCATTGTTGATCCGTTGAGAATGCGCGAGGGCAGCGAGTTGACTCTGCGGCAACTGGCCAAAGTGGTCGACGACCACGGCCTGCAGGTGGTCGACCCGATCGGTCAAATCTTTGATCCCGAAAGGCACCAAGCCATGAGTCTGGTCGAAGCGCCGGGCAAGCCCGCAGCCAGCGTGGTGATGGTGATGCAGAAAGGCTATCTGCTGAATGGCCGTTTGTTGCGCCCAGCACTGGTCGCCGTCACCAAGAGTTGATCGTTCGCCGCCTTCGCGGGCGCGTGCCGCTGAATTGCAGGAGTTGGCTGGCGGTACTTGGTTTTCGGGGCTTGGCTCTCGGGCCTTGAATCAACGCCAGCCACCCTCACATACCCATCATTCGCGGCGTCTGCCGCAGGACTTTCGGAGAAACACCATGGGCAAGATCATTGGTATCGACTTAGGCACCACCAATTCCTGCGTTGCAGTGATGGAAGGTGGCCAAGTCAAAGTTATTGAAAACGCGGAAGGCGATCGCACCACGCCTTCGATCGTCGCGTTTACCAAGGACGGTGAGACCATCGTCGGCGCATCGGCCAAACGGCAAGCGGTCACCAACCCGCGCAATACGTTTTATGCAGTAAAGCGCCTGATCGGACGCAAGTTCACCGATGCGGAAGTAAAGAAAGATCTGGACCTGGTGCCTTACTCGATCATCGGCCATGAGAATGGCGATGCGTGGGTGGCTACGTCTGATGGCAAGCGCATGGCGCCGCCGCAGATTTCGGCCGAAGTGCTGGGCAAGATGAAAAAGACCGCCGAAGCCTACTTGGGCGAAGAAGTGACCGAAGCCGTCATCACGGTGCCGGCCTATTTCAACGACAGCCAGCGCCAAGCCACGAAAGATGCCGGCCGCATTGCCGGTCTCGACGTCAAGCGAATCATCAACGAGCCGACCGCAGCTGCCTTGGCCTATGGCATGGACAAGAAGGGCGGCGACCGCAAGATCGCCGTTTACGACCTGGGTGGCGGTACATTCGACGTGTCGATCATCGAAATCGCCGAAGTGGATGGCGAGAAGCAGTTCGAAGTGTTGGCGACCAATGGCGATACCTTCCTGGGTGGCGAAGATTTCGATAAACGGGTCATTGATTTCTTGGTCGAAGAGTTCAAGAAAGAGCAGGGCATCGATCTGAAAAACGATCCACTGGCGTTGCAGCGTCTAAAGGACGCCGGCGAGCGCGCCAAAATCGAGCTGTCCAGTGCTCAGCACACGGACGTCAACCTGCCGTACATCACGGCAGATGCTTCGGGTGCGAAGCATTTGGCGGTCAAGCTGACGCGCGCCAAGTTGGAGTCGCTGGTTGAGGACCTGGTCAAGCGCACCATCGAGCCCTGCAAGACGGCGTTGAATGACGCTGGGCTGAAAATTTCCGACATTCAGGAAGTCATCCTGGTCGGCGGACAAACCCGCATGCCGCGCGTGCAAGCGGCGGTGACCGAGTTCTTTGGCAAGGAGCCAAAGAAGGACGTCAATCCGGATGAGGCCGTTGCCGTGGGTGCAGCCATTCAGGGCGGTGTGTTGGCGGGTACGGTCAAGGACGTGTTGCTGCTGGATGTGACTCCACTGTCGCTCGGCATCGAGACGATGGGTGGCGTGATGACCAAGCTGATTGAGAAGAACACCACCATCCCGACCAAGGCGGGGCAGGTATTTTCTACGGCCGAGGACAATCAGACCGCGGTCACCGTGCACGTGTTGCAGGGTGAGCGTGATCAGGCGCGCTACAACAAGTCGTTGGCCAAGTTTGATCTGGCCGGCATCGATTCAGCGCCGCGTGGCATGCCGCAGGTTGAGGTCAGCTTTGACATCGACGCCAACGGTATCCTGCATGTCTCGGCCAAGGACAAGAAGACCGGCAAGGAGCAGCGAATCGAAATCAAGGCGGGTTCGGGCTTGTCGGAAGACGAGATCAACCGGATGGTGGCGGATGCCGAGACTCATCGCGAGGAAGACAAGCAGTTCCAGGTGCTGGTTGCCGCGCGCAACAAAGCGGATGCGCTGATCCATGCCACCCGCAGTGCGATGAAGGACGCCGGCGGCAAGCTGCCTGGCGATCAGATCGGACGCATCGAAGGCGCGCTAGCCGAGCTTGAAGTCGCGATGAAGGGCGATGAACTGGGTCAGATTGAAGGCAAGACCCGCGCATTGGAGCAAGCCGCCGCCTCGCTGCAGGCCGCCGCCGCCGCAGGATTCAGTGGCGGTGCCGGTGCGGCTGGCAATGAGGCCGGCAAGCCGGATGACGTGGTGGATGCAGAGTTCACCGAGGTCAAGGACGACAAGAAGGCGTGATCTGTTGATCGGGATTCGGGATTCGGGATTCGCAAAAGCGGATCCCGAGTGCCGATCAGTCAAGTCGCCAAAGCGAATCCAGAATCCCGACTGATCAACGCATCCGTTCGACGTTGCCCCACGTTTCACGCTTCTAACGCATCCCGAATCTTGAATCCCGGCACCAATGAAACGCGACTACTACGAAGTGCTGGGCGTCTCGCGCACGGCGACCGATGATGAACTGAAGAAATCGTATCGCCGGTTGGCGATGAAGCACCATCCGGATCGCAATCCAGACAACAAGGCTGCCGAGGAGCATTTCAAGGAGGCCAAGCAGGCCTACGAAGTGCTGGCCGATGCGTCCAAGCGAAAGATGTATGACCAGCATGGTCATGCGGCGTTTGAAGGCGGCGGTGGAGGCCGCGGCGGTGCCGGATTTTCTGACGTCGGCGACATTTTCGGCGACATTTTCGGCGACATCTTTGGTGGTGGCGGCGGTGCGCGTGGTCGCGGTCCGCGCCGTGGTTCCGACTTGCGCTATGTGCTCGAGCTCGACCTCGAAGAAGCCGTATTCGGCGTCGAGAAACAGATTGTCGTTGCCACCTTAGCCGAGTGCGATCCGTGCAAAGGCACTGGCTCGGAAGATGGCAAGGTCGAGACCTGCAGTACCTGCCGTGGCCAGGGTCGCGTACGCATGCAACAGGGCATTTTTTCGGTCCAGCAGGCTTGCCCGAATTGCGGAGGCACCGGCAAGACAATCAGCAAGCCCTGCCGAATCTGTCGCGGGCGCGGTCGCGCTGAAAAAGAGAAGACCTTGGCGGTGAAGATTCCCGCCGGTGTCGATACCGGTGATCGCATTCGCCTGAGTGGCGAAGGTGAAGCCGGCCCGCAAGGTTCAAGCGCTGGCGACCTGTACGTTGAAGTCAGCGTGCGCGAGCACGAGCTGTTCCAGCGCGATGGCGATGATCTCTATTGCGAAGTGCCGATCCGTTTCTCCCAGGCTGCCTTGGGTGCTGAGCTGCGGGTGCCAACCTTGGATGGCGAGGCGCAGGTCAAGGTGCCGGCAGAAACGCAGACGGGCAAGATTTTTCGGTTGCGCGGCAAGGGCGTGAAATCGGTGCGCAGCCAAGCGGCTGGCGACCTGATGTGCAAGGTCGTTGTCGAAACGCCAGTGCGGCTGACCCGCGAACAGCGCGAGTTGCTGGAGACGTTCGAAGCCACGTTTGAAGGCGAGGGCGCAGAACATTCGCCGCGCACCACGTCCTGGCTGGATGGGGTCAAGACGTTTTGGGAAAAGATGACGACTTGATTACCGCCAACTTGGCCAAACCGGCTGCTCGCGACGCCATTGCGATGTGGCAGCATTCGGTTTGCCCCGTCTGGGGGCGCAGATCGGGGTCAGCCAGTGACGCAAACAGTCGCAGTACCCACTTGGACTAAGGTTCCGCACGCAGGCTATTACATCAACTCGGTGGCGACGTCGGCGGACGGCGGCGTCGTCGTTGCCGGCACGTTTTTTCATAGCTACGGCGGCTCTTCGGTGACGCCTGATGCAATGGATTCCTCGCAAAAGATTGCTGCGCGGGTCGCGGCTGGCCGCGCCAGCGCGGCCGACCCTGCGCCCAGCGAGTACGGCACCTTCGGCACCTACGTCTGGGATCGCAGCGGTAACCTGCTGATGCAGGCCGAGTTCACTGGCTGGCAAGGTGTGTATTGGGTGGACGCGTCGGCCGATGGCACGACGGTTGCCAGCTGCGGTTGGTACAACACTACGCCTAGCTATGCAGGCTTCATCGCTGCCTACGCGGTAAGCACGGGTGATTCGTTGCTGTTTTACCCGCTGCAGACGCGCGGCAATGTTGTCGCCTTAGACGCTTATGCCCGCCTGCTGTTGGCAGGTGCGGATCAAGGCTATTTGTTCAGCCGTATTGGCGACGGCAATTTCAATCCGACGCCGGCGATGATCAGCCTGACGGCCAGCGGCGATACGGTCATGGTCAGCGCACTCGATGCCACTGGCAGTGTCGGCCTCATCGCCAGTTATCAGGGCGAGGTCGTCGTATTTCCGATTTCTGATGGCGTGCCGGGCACGCCGGCGCGCTGGCAATTGCCGAACTCGGCTTACCTGCACGCAGCGGCGCTTTCGGCGGATGGCAGTCACGTGTATGTCGGTGCCAATAGCGGCATTCAGTACGCGATATCGGTCGCGCGTTTCATGAGCGATCCCGCGCCGATGTGGTCAGCGGCGCTACCCGGCGGCGGCAAAGTGATCTATGGCGTGGCCTGCAGCAGCAATGGGGGGGTATCTGCCGTAGCAGGCAACACCAGCGATGGCGGCGTGGTCGCCTATTACGCCGATAAATACAACAACGGCGCGATGTACTGGCAGGCAAGTACCGCGCATTCGCCCAATTCGGTCAGCATGGACGCGGGTGGCAGCTGGGTTGCGCTGGCCGACGGCCATCCGGACAACACACCAGGCAGCTTTTATCTCTGGCAGGCGATGACTGGGGCGCTGCTGTGGAGCTATCCAACCTCCGACATGAGCTGGCCGATCAAACTATCAGCCGATGGCTCGTTGGTAGCAGCTGGCAGTGACAATGGCACCGTGTACGTGTTTGCTGGGCCCGCCAACGGCGACCGCGCCGCCGCGTGACCGCCGTCGATCCGACATTGGCAGATGAGGGTCAGTTCGACGAACCGACCCAGCAAGTCAGTCAATGGGCGCGGTTGCGGCGAGCGGCCGAGCTGAACCTCGACGACCCGTCCGACAGTCGCTTCGGCGACTATCAACTGTTGGAGAAGATCGGCACTGGCGGCATGGGCGTGGTGTATCGCGCCCTGCAAGTGAGTCTGGATCGCGAGGTCGCGCTCAAACTGCTGTCGTTCGACCCGTTTTCCGCCGAAGCCCTGATCTCGCGCTTCCGCACCGAAGCGCGCCACGCCAGCCAGCTGCAACACCCCAATATCGTGCCGGTGTACGAAATTGGCAGCTACGAGAATCTTTACTACTTCTCGATGAGTCTGGTCCGTGGCCCGACCTTGCGACAATGGTTGAAGCTTCACCCAAACCCGACGCCGGCCGTGATTGCCGGCTTGATGCGAACGATAGCGGAGGCGGTCCAGTACGCCCATCAGGTCGGCATCCTGCATTTGGATCTGAAGCCCGGCAACGTGCTTATCGACGAGCGCGGCGAACCGCAGGTGAGCGACTTTGGGCTGGCCCGTCGCGTTGGGGAAGCGGTGGAAGGGGCGGGCGACACCGTCATCGCCGGCACGCCGGCCTACATGGCGCCGGAGCAATCACGCGGCGATCCCCATCTGCTTTCAGCGGCAACGGATGTGTGGGGCCTTGGTGGAATTCTGTACGCCTTGCTGACCGGCCAGCCGCCACTGGATCAGAACGCGGAAAGCACCGAACTGCGCTGGCAGGTGGAGCCCGCGCGATCGCGCGGGATCGCTGTCGCAGCAGACCTCGACGCTATTTGCCACAAGTGTTTGCAAGCCGATCCGGCGCAGCGCTACCCCAGCGCCCGTGCGTTGGCGGACGACCTGCAGCGATTTCTGGACGGGCGACCGGTCAGCGTGCGTCATCAAGCGCCGCCCGAGCGGCTGCGTAATTGGGCTCGTCGCGAGCCGCGCGCGGCCGCGTTCGCGGCGGGACTGCTGCTGGCCCTGCTCAGCGGTTTGGCGGGCACCACCGTGTTGTGGTTGCAGTCCGAGGCCAGTCGCAATCTGGCCCAAAGCACCTTGTGGGACGCGCGCCGGGCCAGTGCACTGGCGGCGTCCGAACGCGGCGATGCGGTGGCTGGCCTCCCCGGACTGGTGGCGAATGTGGCTGAAGCAGAGGCTGCTGACCGTGCGCTCGAGAGCACGGCGGATCGCCGACGAGTTCGACTCATGCTGGACGCTTCCCCTCGCCAGATTGCCAGCTGGAAATTTGCCGATGAAGGTCGCGCGCTGGCCTTCGCAGAAGATAGTGACGTGTTACTGGCGGGTATGCGCAGTGGTGATCTCGTCGCGCTTGAGGTGGACGGAGGTAACGAGCGTTGGCGCATTCGTCCGCCTATTCCGGAGTCACCTTGGGGACCGAGTTTTGTCGGCCGCATCATCCCCGCTGCGGATGGCCGCCACGCAATCCTGTTTCCCAGTGGCAGCTCAGGTATCGCCCGACCCGACACCAGCTTTATGCATCGTGTGGATTTGCGCGACGGCGCGCTCACCCCGCCGCCGGCAGAGTTCGCCGACTTGAGCGCGATCACCTACAGCTTTGACGGCAAGCAGGCTTTGCTGCGGGACTCCCACAATGGCATGCAAGTGTGGTCGGTTGCACCTTGGCGGGCAGTGGGCAAGTACTTCCAACACGCCGCTGTAGGCAATTGTCTGTTGATTCCCGGTCGCGATCAGATCGCTTGTGCCGATCAGGGATTTGCCCAAGTCAGCTTGCTGGATCACGACGGCGATGGGCCTCACGCCACCTTTTCTTTTGCCGACGGCACCGAGCTGAGCAGTTGGAACGTCGACTCCAGCGGCCGTTGGCTGGCCTTGGGCAGTGCGGGCGGCGAACTGCAGGTGCACGACTTCGAGCAAGCGCAGCGGCACAGTGTTGCAGACGCTGGAGAGTTGACTCTGGGAGACCTCAGCTTCAGCGGCTCGGTGCTGGCGGTGAGCAGCAATGATGGCAGCGTCCGCTTGTTCGATGCAGAGCAGCGACGCTGGTTAAGCGGTCCGTTACGAAGTGGTGGCGAGCGCATCGGCGCGTCAATCTATGACGCCTCCTCGCACTGGCTGCTGGCCAATGACGGTCGTGCGGTGCTGTGGCGGCTGGTGGAGGATGCAGGCCGCCTCCAGCAGTCGCCAGCTGCCAGCGTATTGCGCCATCGCGGCACAGTGGCCGGCTTCCACGCCATGGCGCTGAACGCAGAGCGCGGTCTGCTCGCCACCCATGGCAGCGATGGTGAGGTGAAATTGTTTCGCGTGCCTGGTTCGAGCATTGCCGTGCAGGGCGAAGATGCGTTGGTGGGCAACCCCAGCGAAGTGGTCGCTGATCGGCAAGGTAGAACCCAGGCCAGCCACTTGTTGCTTGCTGCGAAAGGCACTCAGCCCGCCACCAAAATCGATTTGCCCGAGCAGCCGTTTCTTGTCAGCAGCAGCAGCGATGGCCGCTACTGGGTGATGGCCGGTGGACGCCGACTTTTTGTCGTCGATACGGATACTGCTGCTTCCGCAGGCGGTCTATCCGAACTCGAATTGCCCGCGAGCGCGCAATATCTGTTGGTTCCCAGCGAACGGGCAGTGGCTTACGTTGGTTGGATCAGCGAGCGAGGTCCCCTTGAGGTCTTCTGGCGCACTTTTGACCTTGTCAAGCAGCGCTGGCTGGCGGCGGCGAAGCCAACCGAGGGCCTGCCGGCAGGGCTGCGAATGGCAGCCAGTGGTCGCTATGTTGCGCATTGGCGTGGTCGTCTCGTCGAATTGAGACGGGTCGATGATGGCGAACTGCTCGCCTCATTAAGCATTGACGGCGAGCGCTTGCACGTCAGCGATGTCGGCTTTGCCGGCCCCAACGAAACAGAGTTGCTGGTCGCCAGCAGCGATCGCAGCCTGATTCTGCCTGCCAGCATCGAGCATTGGCGCTGGAATCCTTCGGGTGCAGTAAGCCGCTTGACGGTGGTGGCGACGCCATCGGCGCATATTCGCGTATTCGATGCAGAAGGCGGTTGGCTTGCGCACGGACCGCGGCCGGCCATTTACAGCGAAGGCGTGCGCCACGAGTTGGCTGATCTTGGCGTGGAATGGGGCGAGGCGGCGGCGCTCAGTCCCGATGGACGGTGGGCGGCGTTGGGTGAATCCGATGCAATCCGCTTGTTCGACTTGCGCAAGCGGCAGCCGTTGGAGGCGCGCCGCAAGTTGGGACTGCTGAGCACGGATAGTTTGGCGAGCTTGGCCTTCAGCGCCGATGGCGAGCAGGTCCGAGCGCGCAGCCATTTTGGTCACCTGTACACGCTGCCCATCGCGCCTGACTTGCGACCGCTCCTCAGTCTGCAGCAAGAAGCGGAAGATCTGGTGCCCAGCCGCGACCAAACGACGGCGACCGCCAGCGCATCGCAACGCCGAGCGCGAGACCCTGGCTTGCCAGTGACTTCCCAATCAAACCCATCGGCGACTTATCCGCGCCCTCCGCTCGCCACCTCCGCGCAGATCGACCTGCGGGTTCACGCCAACGTACCGGCACGACAGTGGTTCCAAGGAAGCCGACGCGGGTTGGGTATCACCGACAGCGCCAGTTGGCCGCGCGGCTTGCTGCGTTTGCGCGGCATCGATTTTGAACTTGGCCCGGCGATTCAATTGGCACCCGAGGGAATGGCTTTGGGCGCCGCAAATTTTCCATCCGCAAGTGGACCCATCGCGCTGCCCGCGGGGCAGGTGGCAGGGCTGAACCTGTTGATTGCCAATCAGCAGGTAGCAAAGCCCGAAGGGTTGCGATTGGCTTGGCTGAATGCGGACGGCGAGACCGTTGCCGAGCAGGTGCTTGAGGTGCCAACCACGTACGACGGGGACATTCATTCGTCCAGCCGCAATCACCAGCCGCGTGCCGATGTCGCGCTGGTCTTGCGCAGTGCCGAGTCGCGTCTGCGTGGGGGAGGTAGCCAGCAGTTGCTGGTGTATCTGCTGCGCGTAAATTCTCCGGTCACCGATCAAGCGCTCACTGCCGTCGAGTTGCGAGCGCCCGCTGCCACCCCGCTGCTGCTTGCGTTGACCGCAAATTGAGCCTTTACATGGTTAAGTCGCGCGCGAACGCCGAACCATCCGATAGCGTTTGGAAGGAGGTTTGCAATGTGGGTTAATGCCAGCAGCCAAGGCGCGCAGAGATGTGTGGATGGGTCATGAGTGATTTGTTTCGAATCTCTGCCAGCGCGCGCGCGAACCGCGAAAAAGCCGGGCTGGTTTCCATTTGGCTGTGGATGACGGGATGCGCCTGTCTGGCTGCGTTATCCATGCAGGCGCTGGCCGCAGAACGCATTGGCGCGCCGCCTCACGTCAGTTTTGAGATTGAAGGCGACAACGACGGTCTGGTGTTTCAGATTGAGCGCGATAGCCGCGGCATCGTGTATCTGGGGCACGAGTCGGGCGTGCTTGAGTACGACGGTGAAACATGGACAACATTGCCCATCGGTGCCGGCAAGATTGGTCGCGACCTGCTTGCCGTTGGTGAGCGTTTGTATGTCGGCGGCTACAACGCCTTCGGCGAGTTGGTGCTGCAAGCCGATGGCCAGCGCCGTTTTTTCGACCTCACGCCATTGTTCGCAGACGTCCTGCAGGGTCGGGAATTCGCCGATATCTGGGACATCATCGTCACTCCGGACGGTGTGTACTTCCGCGCGCTGCGCGATGTGTTTCGATGGCATCCGCAGACTGGCGCGGTGCGCCATTGGCAGCGTCCGGATCGGTTCGGAGAGATCGCACATCGCAATGGCGAAACGTGGTTGCAGTTTCGCGGCGAAGGATTTCGTCGTTTGCAAGGCGATGAGTGGCAGGTGGTAACAGGTACTGAGCGCCTGCGCGACCTGATTCACACCTTGCTGCCGCTGGATGGCTCGGACCGGTCTTGGCTAAGCACGGGTGCTACGGGTGAGTGGTGGCAGTTGGGGGCGGACGGCGCCAGCCCAGCGCTCATGCCGGCGGGAATGGCGTCTTCCACCAATTTCGAACACGCCGACCGCTTGGATGACGGTTCGCTTGCCTTGGCATCGGGCGAGGGCACCGTTGTGATAGTCGCCCCTGACCTCAGCGGATTTGTCGAAATTCGTCTGGAGTATGGATTTCTTGGTGGTCTCAAAGCGGTGCCAGGTGGGGCCATCGTGGCCGGCAGTCGCGGCTTTCATCACATTACGTGGCCGAGCGCGCTGACGGTTGTTGGCGAGTCGCAAGGCGCGGTCGGCGCCTTGCACGGGATGGTGACTTGGAACCAGACCGACTACCTGTTGTCCAGCGCGGGTGCCTTGCCGGCGCTGAACGCTGGGGTTGGGATGCGTTTTTCGGAGCGCTTGATCGTTGCGGATCAGACCTTCATGCATGACTTGCTGCCGTTGGATACAGAGCGCGCAGTGCTCGCTTCTTCGCACCGGTTGCTGTTGCTGCAAGACGGGAAGACGGCTCCGATCAGCCCGGAGTTAGCTTACCCGCGCGAATTCCATCGTTCGGCGATGGATTCCTCACGGGTCTATGTCACCGGCGAGGATGGCTTGAGAATTCTTAACCTGGGCGCCGCCGGCCCGACATTGGCGGCGCTGCCAGCCGCTGAAACGGCCCATCGTGTCAATTCGGTGGTTGAGATATCGACGAGCGAGGTTTGGGTTGGCAGTGAGCGGCATGGGCTGCGCCAGTACCTGCGGACGCAGCAAGGCGATTGGCGGGTCTCCTTGCTGATCGCGGCGGAACGCGGGGTTCGTTACCGCGGTGAGAATCGCGCCAGCGTATTTGAGCTGCCGGGCGGGCGAGTGGTTGCCTCGACCAGCAATGGTTTGTTTGAGCGCAAAGGAGACCGCTTCGAAAGTCTGTCCTTGGGAAATCTTGGTGCATTGCGCGAGGTCGACGAATTGTGGACGCGGGTAGTGGCCAGCGGCGACGGCAACCATTGGGCGTTCAGTGATCGCCGACTGATGTTCTCAACGGATGGCTCGCAATGGATCGAGTTGCCTGCGCGCCGGCTTAAACGCGGCGCATATCGACGGCATATGCTCGGCGAAGATGGTGAAGCGATTTTTGTAAGCGATGGAGCCTTGGTCATCCACCAGCCGCGCCGAGCGCAGAGCGCGGATGTACCCGCCGCGATCCAGTTGCGGCGCATTACCCAGTTCGGTGCCGATGGCGCACGTCGACGCCTGCCGCTGAATGGTGAGTCGGCATTGCTTATTGAATCAGGCGATTACGCGCTGGATTTTCGTTACGCCTTGGCGGACCTGAGTCGTCCGCAAAGCAAGGTGTATCGCGCTCGTCTGCTCGGCTACGAGAGCGAGTTTTCGGATTGGCAGGAAGCGGACGGCTATTCGTACTTCGGGTTGGCCGCGGGTAGCTACCAGTTTGAAGCGCAGGCGCGTGACGCCGAGGGTCGCGTCAGCGCCATTCGCCCTTTTGCGCTGGTGATCGCGCCGGCGTGGTACGCGACGTGGTGGGCAAAGACTATGTGGTTGCTGTTGTCTGTGATCGTTGCGCTGGCGGCGGTGCGGCTGGTGGTGGCGCGAAGAACCAGGCGTTTGCTCGAGCAAACCCAGCGTCTGGAGTCCACGGTCGCCGAGCGCACCAAGGCCTTGGCCGATGCCAATCGCCGGCTGGACGAAATGGCTCACGTCGATGGCTTGACCGGTATCAGCAATCGGCGCCGGTTGGACCTGTATTTGGCCGATGTGCACGCCCAATGCGTGGAGCGCGAGCGCCCGTTGGGCATCCTCGCTATCGATGCTGATCGCTTCAAAGACTACAACGACCGCTACGGTCATCTGGCTGGCGATGAGGTCCTGCGCAAGTTGACCAGCACCTTGCTGCGCTGTCTGCGTCGATCCGAGGACCTGCTGGGTCGCTTTGGCGGAGAAGAGTTTATGGCGATCCTGCCTGGTGCCTCACTCGCCGTCGCCGAGGAGTTGGCAGAGCGCATGCGCAGTGAAGTGGCGGCAGCGGAAATTGGTGTCACCGTGTCGATTGGCGTGGCAAGTGGCATTCCTGCAGCGCAGTCCAAACCGGAAGATAACGTTGCCCGCGCCGACGCAGCGCTGTATCGCGCCAAACAAACCGGCCGCAATCGGGTAGCAAGCCATGCCGAGGTTTGAAAACGATCAGTCGCCGGCCCGAAGCACGGTTTGCGTGCGCGGTGCTGAGTCCGCTAGCGTGATCGCATGAAGCCCATTCGTTTGTTGATTCATGGTGGCAGCGGCCGAATGGGCCGCGCGCTCACGCGTATCAGTGCCGCCGATGCGTCATTGCAGGTGGTCGCGGTGGTCAGTCGATCGCCGATGGCGGAGTTGTCGCAGGGCCTATGGCTGGCCGCGGAAGCGCTAGCTGACGCGCCGCCATTTGACGTCGCCATTGACTTCAGTCTGCCTAGCGGTATCGCCAACCTGTTGGCAGTGTGCCGCGCGCGAGGCGTGGCACTGGTGTCCGGCACCACAGGTCTTAGTGATGCAGACCACGCCAAGCTGGACGCCGCTGCGGGCGACATTCCGCTGCTTTGGGCAGCCAACTTCAGCATTGGGGTGACGGTGCTGCGCCGCTTGGTCGAACGCGCGGCGGCGGCGCTACCGCAATGGGATGTCGATATCGTCGAACTGCACCATCAGCGCAAGCTTGATGCGCCGTCAGGAACTGCCTTGGTTCTGGGTGCTGCAGTCGACGCTGGCGGTGGCAAGCCGCCGACCTATCACAGCCTGCGCGCCGGCGACGCGGTGGGCGAGCACAGCATCCAATTCAGTGGCTCAGGCGAGCGTTTGGAGCTGATCCATCGCGCCTATGATCGCGACGTGTTTGCCCGTGGAGCGCTGTTTGCAGCGCGTTGGTTGGCCGAGCAAAACAAGGGAAAGTACCGTTTGGAAGACGCAGTGCAAGCCATCGTCAGGTCGGGCTAGGCTATTTCTGCAGGTATGTCCGAGCTGGGTCGAGAGAACTTCAAGGTGACAGTTGCGCGACGGGTCCGTATCATCGCGGCTCGCCTGACCCCCTTCTTTGCCGGACCTGCTTGATTGCGGCCCGACACTGACTGCGCCTGTGAACAGCGGCGCTGGTGGGGTCACCCACCCTATAGGCGAGCATCGTGATCCAACCTGCGTTTTTGACTCTTGCCGACGGCAGCGTGTTCGCCGGGCAGTCCGTTGGCGCGTCCGGCTTGAGCGTCGGCGAGGTGGTGTTCAATACCGCCATGACCGGCTATCAGGAGATCCTCAGCGATCCTTCTTACGCTCGCCAGCTGGTTGCACTCACCTATCCCCACATTGGCAACACCGGTTGCAACGACGACGACGATGAAGCGTCGCAGGTCTTTGCCGCAGGCTTGATCATGCGTGAGCCGCCGCTGCCGGCCAGCAATTGGCGTAGTGAGTACGAGCTGCCGACCTGGTTGCGCGAGCGCGGCGTGGTTGCCATCGCGGACATCGATACCCGTCGGCTGACGCGTCTATTGCGCTCAACGGGTGCGCAAAACGGCGCACTGATGGCCGGCCCCGATGCCGATTCGGCCGTTGCATTGGCGGCTGCGCGTGCGTTTGCTGGCATCAAGGGCATGGATCTCGCTAAAGAGGTTTGCACTCGAGAGGCCTACGACTGGCGCATCGGCAGTCTTGATCTGGATTCCGGCGTCATTGCCTCGAGCAGCGGCGATCTGCATGTGGTGGCGTACGACTTCGGCGTTAAACGCAACATTCTGCGCATGTTGGCTGATCGCGGCTGCAGGCTGACCGTGGTGCCGGCACAAACCTCGGCCGATGAGGTGTTGGCTCTGAAACCCGATGGCGTGTTTCTGTCGAATGGCCCCGGCGATCCCGAACCCTGCGACTACGCCATCACCGCCATCCGCCAGTTTGTCGCCGCTCGCATGCCTCTGTTTGGCATTTGTTTGGGCCACCAACTGCTGGGTCTGGCCGTGGGTGCGCGCACCGTAAAGATGAAATTCGGCCACCACGGCGCCAATCATCCGGTGCAAGATATCGACTCGGGCCGGGTGATGATCTCCTCGCAGAATCACGGCTTTGCGGTCGAAGAGGCAAGCCTGCCGGGCAACGTTCGCGCCACCCATCGATCCTTGTTTGATGGCTCGCTGCAAGGCATGGCGCTCAACGACGCCCCCGCGTTCAGTTTCCAAGGCCATCCTGAAGCCAGCCCCGGTCCGCATGATGTGGCGGGGTTGTTTGATGCATTTGTTTGCTTGATGCGTGAAAGCAAGCGCGGGATTGGGGGCTCGGGGCTGGGGGCTGGGGCGCGGTGATTCACTCTTGTCGCGATTGGGAAGTTTGGCGGTTGTCCATGAACCTGGCTGAACAGATGTATCGAAGGGAATTTGCAGCAGCCAAGCCCGCTCATCCGGCCAAAGGGCTCAGCCCAACGCTGAAGGGCACCGTTCAATCGACTCGACAGACACCACCCGCTTCTCTACCTGGCCCGCGCGCGCAGCGCTCGGGCGCTCAGCGGCGCACAAACCTGCGGTTTGCAAGCGCGCCGCTTCACGCCAACCCGCAACTCCGCTCCTAAAAAAGAACGAAATGCCCAAACGCACCGACATTCAAAGCATCCTCGTCATCGGCGCAGGCCCCATCGTCATCGGCCAAGCCTGCGAGTTTGATTACTCCGGCGCGCAGGCCTGCAAGGCGCTGAAGGCTGAGGGCTATCGGGTCATCCTGGTGAACTCGAATCCGGCGACGATCATGACCGACCCGGATACCGCCGACGCCGTGTATATCGAGCCGATCACCCGCGCGATGGTGACGCGGATCATCGAGAAGGAGCGTCCCGACGCCCTGCTGCCGACGATGGGAGGGCAGACCGCGCTGAATTGCGCGCTGGATCTGGCTGACCAAGGCATTCTGGAAAAGTTTGATGTCGAGTTGATCGGAGCCTCGCGCGAGGCCATCCGCATGGCCGAGGATCGTGAGCTGTTTCGCGTGGCGATGGGCGAGATCGGTTTGGCCTGCCCGAACGCCGAAGTTGCCCGATCGCTGGAGCAAGCGCTGGATATTCAGACCCGTGTGGGCTACCCAACCGTCATCCGACCGAGCTTCACCTTGGGTGGCTCCGGTGGCGGCATCGCCTACAACCGCGAAGAGTTTGTCGAGATCATCAAGCGCGGTCTGGATCTCTCCCCGACCCACGAAGTGCTGGTCGAAGAGTCGGTGCTGGGCTGGAAAGAGTTTGAGATGGAAGTGGTGCGTGACCGCGCCGACAACTGCATCATCGTCTGCGCGATTGAAAATGTGGATGCGATGGGCGTGCACACCGGCGACTCGATCACCGTCGCGCCGGCACAAACGCTTACCGACAAGGAGTATCAGCGCCTGCGCGATGCCTCGATCGCGGTGCTGCGCAAAATCGGTGTGGATACCGGCGGCTCGAATGTGCAGTTCGGCATCAATCCAAAAGATGGCCGTGTTGTCGTCATCGAGATGAATCCGCGGGTGTCGCGCTCATCGGCGCTGGCATCCAAGGCGACCGGCTTTCCGATTGCCAAGGTCGCCGCCAAGTTGGCGGTCGGTTACACCTTGGACGAGTTGCGCAACGAGATCACCGACGGGGCGACGCCAGCCTCGTTCGAGCCCAGCATCGATTACGTGGTGACCAAGATTCCACGTTTTGCGTTTGAGAAATTTCCAGCCGCTGACTCACGTCTGACCACGCAGATGAAGTCGGTTGGCGAAGTGATGGCGATGGGTCGCAACTTCAGCGAATCGCTGCAAAAAGCCTTGCGTGGTCTTGAAACCGGAAAGGTCGGTTTCGATCCCACCGGTCTCGACGCCAGCACGGAAGAGGGCATGACTGAGCTGCGCCGGCAGTTGCGCGAGCCCGGGCCTGAGCGCTTGTTTTATGTGGCGGATGGATTTCGCGCAGGCCTGACGCTTGAGGATGTGAATACGCTGACTGCGATTGATCCTTGGTTTTTGCGACAAATCGAAACCTTGATCGCAATGGAAGGCGAGGTCGCCGCACACGGGCTCGCCGCGCTGGATGCCGCGCGCCTGCGCCAGCTCAAGCGCAAGGGTTTTTCCGACGCGCGTTTGGCCCAACTCGTTGGCACCGATGAAGCAGCGCTGCGCGCGCTGCGGCATGCGTTCAAGGTGCGGCCGGTGTACAAACGGGTGGACTCCTGCGCGGCCGAGTTTGCCACCGACACCGCGTATCTGTATTCGAGCTACGACGACGAGTGCGAAGCCGCGCCCACCGATCGCCGCAAAGTCATGGTGCTTGGCGGCGGGCCGAATCGCATCGGCCAAGGCATCGAGTTTGACTATTGCTGCGTGCACGCCGCGCTTGCACTGCGCGAGGATGGTTACGAGACCATCATGGTCAACTGTAATCCGGAGACCGTTTCGACCGATTACGACACATCGGATCGTCTCTACTTCGAGCCGTTGACACTGGAAGACGTGCTCGAGATCGTGGCGCTGGAAAAGCCCATCGGCGTGATCGTGCAGTACGGCGGACAGACCCCGCTCAAGCTTGCCCGCGCGCTGGAAGCCAACGGCGTGCCAGTGATCGGCACCAGCCCGGATTCGATTGATCTGGCGGAGGATCGCGAGCGCTTTCAGCAGATGATCCACAAGCTCGGTCTGCGGCAGCCGGCCAATCGCACTGCGCGCAATGCGGAAGAGGCGATGGCGGCGGCGCGCGAGATCGGCTATCCGCTGGTGGTGCGGCCCAGCTATGTGCTCGGCGGTCGGGCGATGGAAGTGGTCTATTCCGATGCTGACCTCGCGCGCTACATCCGCGATGCGGTGAAGGTTTCCAACGACTCGCCGGTATTGCTGGATCGCTTTCTCGACCATGCGGTAGAGGTCGATGTCGATCTGATTGCCGACGCCGAGGGTGGCGTATTGATCGGCGGCGTGATGGAGCACATCGAAGAAGCCGGCGTGCATTCCGGCGACTCGTCATGCTCGCTGCCACCCTATTCACTGAGCGCGGCGCTGCAGGATAAGTTGCGTGATCAGGTCACAAAAATGGCGCGCGAACTTAAAGTGATCGGTCTGATGAACACGCAGTTTGCGGTGCAGATCGACGCTGACGGCAATGAAGATGTGTTCATCCTCGAAGTGAACCCGCGCGCCTCGCGCACCGTGCCGTTTGTGTCCAAGGCCACCAGCCTGCCGCTGGCCAAGATTGCCGCACGCTGCATGGTCGGCCAGTCGCTGGCGGCGCAGGGCTATTTGTATGAAGTCATTCCTGATTACTACTCAGTGAAAGAGGCGATCTTCCCGTTCGCCAAGTTCCAGAATGTCGATCCGATCCTTGGCCCGGAGATGCGCTCGACCGGCGAGGTGATGGGGGTCGGACGCAGCTTTGGTGCCGCGTTTGCGCGCGCGCAGGAGGCCGCCAGCATCGGCATTCCGCCTGTCGGCAAGGCCTTTGTCTCGGTGCGCGATCCGGATAAGCCGCGCCTGCTCGCAGTCGCGACGGCGCTCATCGAACGCGGTTTCAGCTTGGTCGCCACCGCCGGTACCAAGCGCTTTCTGGTCGCCAATGGCATCGCCTGCGCGCAGATCAACAAAGTGGTTGAAGGCCACCCGCACGTCGTGGACCTCATCAAGAACGGCGAAATTACCTACATCGTCAACACCACCGAAGGCCGCGCCGCGATCGCCGACTCGTTCTCGATCCGTCGCGAGGCCTTGCAACATCGAGTGACCTATTCCACCACCATCTCCGGCGCCCGCGCCTTGCTGCACTCGCTACCGTTTCGCGGCAGCCCGGTGGTGCATTCGCTGCAGGAGCTGCATGCCGAGCTAAGGCCCGGCCGCGTGGCGCAGCGTTAGCTCGGACGGCGCTGGCAAAGCCGCCCGGGCCATACACCATCCGCAGGCTGCCAACAGCGCACCTGCGGGTAGAGCGATGAAACCCCTCAAGTCAGGACTTTCGCGAAGCCTCTGCGCCGACTCAGCGCACGGGACGTGCTGATTCCAACGTTGCGAGGTTCTAACCGCCTGAGTCTCTGAACGCTCGGCCCGACAGGCATTGACCCGCGCTGGCTCTGTGGCTGTGCGTGAGGTGGTGTGTGGGTGTCCAAGCTCCCTAATGACCCAGTTCGACGCCTTTAGTTCGGCCAATGCCTTTTTCACGCTGCTCGGGGAGAATATCAGTGGCCGGCCACTGGCGCGGGCCAGCTCGGACAGGCGCAGATAGCCGTAGAGGTAGCCCAGCCAGGAGTGGCCCCATGGCTCGCTTGCTGTAGTGGCCCGCCAGCACCGCCGAGGACGGCCCGGCGGCATGCAGTGAGCGCACCGCCCACATGCCACCCGACCAGTGGAAGAACACGCCCACCGCAGCCTGCCGGGTCAGCGGCCAGGTGGCCTGCGCATCGGCGTGACGGGCCAGCCAGCGTCTGGACCGGGTGCGCGACAGCCAGTAGTCCGCATTGTCGACCAGACGATAGATTCGGTAGCGGCGCGCCCACTCCTGCTCGTCGACGATGGCCACCCATCGTCGAGCCTCGGCCAGCGAGGCGCGCCACTCAGGCTCGAACAACCAGGTCCAGCGCGAGCACAGGCGCAGCCAGCGGTAGCCGAGCGGCCAAGGCAGCAGCGCGCAGAGTCCGGGAACGAAGTACAGCTCGAGCAGGGTGCGCAGCTCGATGCCGACGGCCTGCAGACGACTCACCTGATGCGCGCGCTCAAGGGTTGGCCGGCCCTAGCACCAGCGCGTGCTGGCCGCAGAGCGAACCGAGGTCGTCGACTAGCGCAAGGCCGGCGTTCGCGGCGAGCCGCAGGAAGTAGTCGAGCCTCACGTCGATACGCGCCTCGTCGCCGGTGTAGTCGACTCCATCCGGCGGCTCAGTGTGCAGGCTGAGGATCAGCCGTCCGCTGGCCCCCAGCACACGCGCGCATTCGGCCAAATAGTGCCGAGCATCGGACTCTAGCAGATGAGTGAATAGCGAGGAGGCGATCGCGACATCGATGGTGCCGTCCCCGCTCGGAAAGCTGAAGTCCGCCGCTTGCATCTCGCCACGCGGGTTGTACTCGGCCGAGTAGAGATCGACGTGTTCGAAGCGGAAACGCTCGCCGGTGCGCGGAGTGACGAAACGCCGATTCCAGTCGATGCAGGACTTGATCGGATCAAAGCCGACGTAGCGCACGACGCGCGGGTCGGCCGCCAAAAAGCGCGCCACCTTGGCGCAGCCGCAGCCAATGTCCAGCACGCTGGCCTGCGCCGGCAGGTAGTGGCCGACCACCTGCCACCAGGCGCTGCCGACCACCAGATAGGTCTCCAGCTGGTGGGTGCCGGAGCTGCCCATCATCACCGTGCTGGGGAACGGGATGGTGTGGGTCCAGATCGGCCAGCTGCCGAAGGTCTGCTGCGACAGGTCGCCGGCCTCGTCGAGGTGTTCGAAGGTGGTCTTGCGCTGGGACTCGATGGTCACGGGCACCTTCTCGGTAGTGGCGGGAGCGCGAGGAGCGGCGCGCAGGCCGCGGATGGTCGCATAGCCACGCGAGTCGAGCACCGTGGTCGCGCCAGGATCTCTATTCTCGGCGCTCTCCACGACCGCGACGACGCATGTCCAGTTCCCTGCCTTGCGTCCGCGGCCCTCGCCCCCGAACTGGGGCCGAGCAGCCGGGAGTTGGCAGCGCGCTGGAGTGCCAACAAGCTGAGCTCGCCTTGACGGAGACCGAGTCCGGACGAACGCGTCTTTCGATGCAGCGCCCTTGGCGAGTGTACGGCTACATCAAGCAGGCGGACGCGCTGTGCGCGGTGCGAGGCCTACCATATGAAGG